>ENA-UOTX01000309-UOTX01000309.1-compost-metagenome-genome-assembly--contig:-NODE-309-length-54851-cov-18.421441_pt1 | contig 54851 bp, 35 predicted proteins | sample MGYA00238143_ERZ746982 | MGnify/ENA primary metagenome ERZ746982 (study PRJEB28758, sample SAMN06268862) | compost metagenome | isolation source: single cell | place: USA: California, Emeryville, Joint... | reverse complement strand
TGACAAGTTTACTTATTTACTTTTCTTCAAACATTGTTTTGATAAAGTCATTTGAAGAAGGTTTCTCCATTTTATTGAAAATATTGCGGAAACTATGTTTCAGAATAGAGTATGAATTAATGAGCACTCGAATTTCCTTGTAGGTATTTGGAGAGATTTGCAAACGAACTAAATTGTGAACGGGTCGGATGATCTTGCTGAAATCGCATCTAACAAACAACAACATTGTTCCAAATATGAGAAGTGAGCACGATGGGAGGTATGTTTCCACACAAGATGAATTTCGAAGCGTGATCGCCAGAAATTAACGCGAACACTGATTCTTCTTAAATATTAAATATTAGATTCATTTAGTTAGTTAAGTGTAAAACTATCAAAACTATCTAAATAAACGGCGAGGCGAAAACTCGCAAAATACAAGCATTCTCTGTACTACGGTTATTAACGATCTTAAACTAACATCGTCCGCAAGGAAATGACAGCCATCTACACAGCAAAAGTATACAAATCTGTCATTATTGAAGTTCATATCATATCTCATTAGAATTCTGATAGAGTTCCTGCCGATCTAGATCTGAAAAAGCTTCAGATCAGCTTGAAGAAAATTGTTAATATTCAGCTCCAGTCTCAATCGAATCAAGATTATGGTGCTGTGGACTCAACGACCCAGCACTCATCATTGAAAAAAGTCTACACGAAGATCAATCAAGTAGAAAGCCTCTTCGATTACCAGGTTACTTAGATTTTTCTAGACAGATATTAAGACAGTCGGAGCTCCTAGGCCAACAGCCTTCAACCGACAACATCCTGTCAAACGTCCCGGCATTTGCAATGCAACGTTCTCAACTAAAAATCTCCGAACCAATGAGATTTGTAACGCCAAGAATTTAGATAAAAGCAAATTCGAGAATACCCTGGAAAAAGAGGGAACTCTATCTACCACGAGGACTGGCAACTCTAAAAACAAAAAATCAGAAGCTGAATCTCAGTCTCCATTGCCTCTTGCATACCAATCTTTTGGGAAGGGCGAGTTGGCTCACGAATTATCGAAGATTAAACCTCGACAACAAACACCGATAACATTAAATAAAATCAACAAAATCAAAGTGTTAAGTCCTTCTCACATCTCCAAAGAGTTTAGTATTCGAAGTGAAGATGAAAATAAATCTTTTATTAAATTGAAGAAAGTGCAAAATATCACAGATGCAGGCTTGCCACTACCGTCCAAGCCATCCTCAAGATCTCCTCAGAATCAATTTAAATTTCCTTGGGAAAATTCAATTACCTCAACTGATAATAGACGGATTGATGAAAACGAGATTTATTATTCTACTTGCAACAACCCAGAAGAAGCCTCTCGAAGCATAAAAAAATCTGATTCAGAGCAGCTCCTTGGAAAAAGCAGAAAAAACAACAATCCATTAAGCAGAATACTGGCTAATGTCAATAGCACCCGTAGACTGCCAGACAGAACGCTGCAGCCAAAGGCCCTAAATCAAGCGGAGCCCTCCTCTTTTCTGGAAAGACAAAAACACATTCGTGAAATTCGAAGAATCACAACCAAAGAGCCATTGAAAATGATAGCAAAGTCTCCGTCTCAAAAACAAAGAGATTGTTCTCAAGAGAGTTTCGACCAAACTCAGAGTGAATATTTTGCAGGAAGCATGCTGTGTCCTGAAGAAAAAGTTACAACCCAGCCTCGAGTGCCTAAACTCATATTTTCTGCAAATAATCCTCTGGCACCTTTCAAGAGGGTCTCAGACAGAGACCGGCGTAAAGAATATTTAGAAAATCTGATAGTAAAGGACGAAAACAGCCGATCTTCAAGCCGAGACAGAAGTGGATCTTGCAACTCAAGGAAAAGTCTCACCAACCGGTTCAGAAAAGAAGAATTAATATTAAAAAGAATCTTCAATATGAAGCCTGATTCAATGGATGAACAATCAATATAAAAGTTATATTTTCTTTTTTGTCTCCTCGGGTTAATCCTGCATAAGCAGATAATTCCGTCAATAAGTCGTTTTTCTTTTTACGAAATGCTCTACTCATTTTTCCATATCTTATCAATACACAACTAGATTACAAATATTTTCACATTATACATCAAAATCTGTGTTTGTACGTATCAAAACACTGCGGTTCTAGCAACTCTAACATGTCTGAAGCAACTTGTTACCAATGTGTTTAAATAAAGTACTGCTTATACCTTCTCATTAGAAATAAACTAGGAAAGTTTAACTTTACTCAAATTAATTTCAAGTCGCAGAGAGCTTCCTTAGGTGATGATTCAAGATGCGGAAGTAGACAAAATAGTTTGCTCCTTAGACAGGGGTAGAGCCAACAGCGCTTTGGATCTCATTATTCCAAAAGCAAACACAGGCAACGTCCAAAAGCCTCGAACTACAAGCTCATTCTCCTTGTCTTCGACTCTTTTACAACCCACAGAGAGTATTCTCTCGAGGATGGTGACAAGAGCTGACATTCCGACAAACTCACAGAAGAGAGTCGTGTTTGAATATGTTAAAGAGGATAATCAGTACAGTATTGAAAGGTATGACCACGAAAGAATCGCCAAACTCTTCGATGTTGATGCCAATCGAGCAAAATACACTCTCGAGCAGATAGCTGAGCTCTGTCCTATGAAAAGGAGAGTGCTTCTATATCAGTTAATTTTGAGAATCGGGGCGTTTTTATTTTTCACAGCGTTTGCGTATTGTTGTTTGTGGATGATAGTTCTCTTTGTTTTGAACCCGTTGGTGCTTGTCATTTCGGTATTCTGGAACACGCATTACCTGTTCCCAGGCATGAAATTAAAGATTGAGAGTTGGAAGTTGCGAAGAAGATGCAAGCCGCTGGAAGAGTTTTTACTCAAGGAAAATGAGGAATATTACCGACCGCTTAAATTCGAATGGAGGATAGGAAGGTACGGAATGTGGATTGAATTGGTTTCGCTCGAAGAAGGGAAAAAGAGACAGCGCAAGAGCAGTATTGAGAAGAAAGAAAGCATAAATTGAGGAGCAGTGATTATGAATCTCAATAGTTTTTGTTGTTGTGGAGTGACAAATTGTTTATTTTATTCTATGGAAGTTACGTGACGATTTTTATTTATAGTTGATGTATCACATTACATTTTTCATTGTGTAGCAATGTTTAAGATGAAGTTCTTATGCTAAAAAGTGCTTGGTGGTGCAATCCTGACATCAGATTACATGATTCAGAGGTTTATTTTCCAGAGAACGAGAGGAGATTAGTCTGTATTGTTAAAAGTGAATTTGGCCAGGTCATGCAAAGTCTTTGATGTCTGAGTTTACCTTTCACATCAAACTCCAAGATTATAAAAATAGAGTATGTCATCGTGTTCAAGTTCTAGCCGGGAATAACAAATATCTTTGAGCAAATTTCTTTTTATCAACGGAGCTCTCGAATTTCACATTCTCAACTCTATGCATTTACTCACTAATCTTAATACAATAACTCCAAAGTAATATAATAGATATCCAGAATAGAAATACAGATATGGAATAATTAGCTTCAAGAGACTCGTTTTTTGAGCTGTGGGAATTGGGAAATTGGTACTTTACATGCTAGCTTGAATCTGGTGAATTTGTATGATCTGAGTATTGCAATGTCTTGTTAATGCGTGATCATCCCCAAGATTCATTTGCAAGATCCTTTCAGCCCGTTGATAGCAGTCAAGTGCAATTGGGAGAACCCACTGCTCCATATAATTATCTCCAAGTAGAGAAAGCACAGAGCCCATTTCCACACTCTCTCCAAAAACATTCTCGCTGAACTGCAACGCCTCGCTGAGTATGTTCTCAGCCTCCTCAAATTGGCGAAGTCTCACGTGTGATCTTCCAAGCATCATCAAAATACTACAAGTCATTTTAGGCTCTAAAGCAGGGTTTTTATCATTAATTTCTTTTGCTTTCAGCGAATATGCCTTACATTCTTCAGGATTTCCTTCGTCGAGTGAGATACTTCCCAGAATTACTAAAGTTCGGCATGCAATCTCATCTAGAGACTCAGTTTCCTTCTGTGCCTTGTCCTGTCCTTGTTTACGAGCTTTCTCATCATCTATAACCTTCAACGCTCTTTTTAGATATTTCTTGGCCTCGTCGAGTTGATCAATAATATGGTTAAGAGCACCACAGAGGTAAATGTCACCCAATAGACAAATATTGGTCTCTCCAAGGAAATTCGATCGGATTTCTAGGCCTTTTACCGTTTTATCTATAGCCTCTTTACATTGGCCCAATCGAGATAGGACGTGCCCTAATAGGGTAAGTATCTTGCCAATCTCGATATGTCTGTCACCATAGAATTGTTGGAAGATTTCAGAAACAGCAGCTAGCTCGACCGCTACTTTTTTATAATCTCCCATCCTTAGATACAGATCTCCAAGACACTTTCTCGTTAAAGCTACTTGTAGATTGTTTGTTCCATATGCAGTTTCCTGGATCTTGAGAGCCTGATCGATGCATTTTTCGGCTTTGCTATAGTCTTTTTTATTCATGCTGAGCTTTCCAAGCACCCGAAGAGTTCGACTATGTTGAACACTCTCCTTGCCAAAATGCCGTTCATTAATTGTTAATGCTTTCGATAAATACTCCTCTGCTGAATCCGAATTGTCTTGTTCTGATTCTGCCAAGACCTCACCTAAGTTTGTGAGTATTCTGCTAGAAGAAGGGTGTTCAGATCCGTGCAATTGATTATTCATCTCAAGCGCTCTCAGGAGTTCTTTTTTAGCTCTTTCGTGTTCTCCTTTTATAGATAAAACTTCTCCCATATCAGCTATAATGTCAGGATTCTCTGCTCTGAAAACAATGGAAGCAATTTTTTCAGCTTGCTGTAGCTGTTCCATAGCACTCTCGCAATCTCTTAAGCACTTCGAAACATTTCCGAGCCCTCTGAGAGCAAAAACAACTTCAGAACAGCATGTTTCGGTCCTGTCATGGATCTCTAAAGCCTTTGAGAAATATTTTTTGGCTTCATTGAATTCGCTTGTCTCGATGCACAAATTTCCCAAAATGTTATAACAGCGTAACGTCTCGAGATGTGCTTCACCATAATATTTTAGAGATATATTCAGGGCTTTCAAATAATAGTCCTTCGCTTGAGAAGGAACCTTGGAGCTAAGGGCTCTTCCAAGTTTGAGGAACAGGTTCAAGTTACGCTTATCTTTCTCACCGTAACAGTTTGTTCTGATGGCAGTGGCCTGCTCCAAGCGATCGATTTGTCTGTTGAAATCTCCAAGGTGTCCATAAGCTTCGCCAAGGAGTTCATAGATCTTACTCCTCTGGATTTCGGCTTTTTCATTATCTTCGTCATACATTATACTGAGATCTAAGGCCTCTAACAAGATCTCTTTCCGTTTTTCATAATTTCCCACAAGACCCCAAGCAGCTCCCAGGCTTATCAGGGCATCTAATGTTGGCTTGGTTTTCTCTCCATGCTCAGCCTGCTTCGCTTCGAGTATTTTTTGGAAATGTTCAAGAGCAAACTTACAATTCCCTCCAATCATCAGTTGATGTTTTCCAATCGCGTTAAGCAGTTCAAGCCTCTTTGAAGACTCAATTGTGTTCATCGACTTGCTTATTTTTATTGCATGTGGGATTAGCCTTGAAACTCTTAGGATATCAGCTTCATCTTCCTTTTTGTACCCTACTTGCAGGACAAGCCAATCCACAGCACTCTTCTCGTATTGATTGACTTCCCCAAAATGTTTGAGCAGTTCTTTAGTCACAGATTGGGTGATTTGGTGTGGAATCCAAAGGGTTTTGAGAGAAACTTTCTCCTCGTCGTCATCTTCCCTTTCGCCCATTTTAGTTTGGATTACCTTGGTTTCGGACAAGATTTTATATGATAAGAGGATATCAATGGCTTTCTTAAACTCTTTTTCCTTGTTTTGATCTATTGACGATTTTAGGTCTCCTTTGCGGATGAAATACGCCCAACAGTCCTGTAAATGATAAGCGAGGTTATTCGCCCACAAGATTTCGGAAAAGGACACAATCGAATCAATCTGTGAGTTCTGAGCTCTCAACCTTTCAAGCGAAATTTCCAGAGTCACTGCTATGGTTCGAGTCTCAGCATCATGTCCACCTTTAATTTTGCTCTGGATTCTTCCTTTGATATCGGTGAAGGTTTTCATATATGAGGAGATGTCGGTCTTAGTTTCTTGCATGTAAGCCGCTGCCTGTGAAATAGCCAGAGGCAATCCTTTAAGCTCAGTATTTAAACCCTGAAGCAATAGTTTCTGGCCTTGGATGACTGGAACACCAGCTTTGTTTAAATATGTTTTTGTCTCTTCAACATCAAATCCTTCCAAAGGAATGACTTTATCGATTTGAGATCCCCATTCTTTCGATCGCGAAGTGATAATGATATCTAAATCAAGACCGTCTGAATCTTTATAGGTAGGGAAATATGCTTCAAGGTCTTCTTGAGTTTCAGCATTGTTAAAAATCATGCATACTCTCTTGCTGCAGTCCTTCAGAATTTTGAAAAACAATCTGACGAGTTTGCCTTGTTCGATTGATTCAGACTGATAGTTATGATAGGTACGTAAGTAGCTCACCATTTGGTCGAAGATCATATTTGGATCCTCTGAGTGAAGCCAAACCACAGCGGAGTAAGCATCCTGACGTTTTGCAAGGTAGTGAGCTGCTAACTGCGTTTTCCCGATGCCTCCTGGTCCAATGATTGCTAACAAAGATGTTTTTTTATACTCTGAGTGAAATAATTCGTTTATTTGCTCAAGTTGTGACTCCCTACCCAAAAAATTTTCATCAGGAGTGACAACCTGGAAGAGTTTAAGCACTTCTGGAGCCTTTGAGAACTCAAACTTTTTATAGTCTGGCTCATACTTTGGATGAGTCTCTCGACCTCCTTGGTAGTTTGAGTATCCACCTCCATAATTTGGATTTCCGCCTCCGCTACTAAGGCCTGCATCTTTTCTTTCTTCGGTATTTGAGTGATATTTATGTGTGCTATCAGAATATGAATGATTTTCATCCTTCGACTGCTTCTTTTGAGAGATATCATCCTGCTTTACTTCAGCGACCTCGTTTTGTTCTTCAATCGGTTTCTTCTGCTCAGAATCTTTGTTCCCTTTTGTTGGTAGGTCTGATTTTTTGGACAAGGGAGGTTTTTCTTCAGAATTCTTTCCGGATTCCTTAATAACTTCTTTAATGGGTTTATAGATGGCATCTTTTTTGGGTTGAACCGGGCTGACATCCATTTGGTTTGTTTGCTGTGAAACACTATGAATGGGTTTATTGCCGGTTATTTCTTGCAGAAGATGATCAAGAGCATCGCATAACGAAACTATCTTTATATTGTAGACTTCCCAATGCTCTTTTTTGGCGCTTCTAACAGCCGATGCTGAAGATTCGAAAATAAAATGGTTTTTACGTTTCAAATCATCGATTTCCAATAGCTTTGAAAGAGCAGTTCGTGCACCAACATTATCTTCAAGACGGTCTCCATATCCAGCAATCAGCATTCCATGTTCCCTGTTTTTGATAACAACAGGGTCCTCAGGTTTTACACCATTGAAACAAGAGAAATCACCGATAATCAGCGCTTTGACAGACGGAAACCCTGTTAAACCTTTCAATTTGCAGGCTTCGTTAAGATTTTTCAACAAAGCAACTATTTTCTTCTCTGACGTCCTGGAATATAACACGATTTCAAACCTGTAACGCGTGATCATTGTATCTAGTGATTTTACGACTTTCACGCCTTTTTCTAAGACCTGGAACTTATCTTTAATCTGTGATAGCACTAAATCATCTTCTGCCAGAGGCTGATTCGATTTCACTCCTTCAAGGACTTTTTCGACCTCAATTATTAAATAACTTTTAGCTTGGCTTGAATCGTTGCTTTCCATATCTGAGATTTATTGTGAGGAATAAATAATTCAATGCAAAATCAGAGGAATATATGTCACTCTTAAATTCTAGGGAGCGCTTTTTGCTAACTAGAAGTGACAGCTATATTTTTAGGGCAATAATAATGCTATTGAGAGTCAGATGAAACATTGGCGTTATAAAATGGGTTGATGGGCTACTTATGTAGTAGATTCGTTTTGAAAGATCAATGAAAAAGAATTAATTAGTGGGAAATCTTTAAATTGAGTGGAAATCTCTTCTGGATCTGAAAAGAATGAAGTTTGTTGAGATGTTTCTCAAAATATTGAAAGTATAATGTTAACCCAACAAGATTTGCTGATTTCATCCAAGGCTAAAGTAATAGCAGGAAATCAAAGAGTAAAAAATAGGGTAGGTAGATAGTTTGATAAGAAATGACAAATATTTAACAAGAAGCTGCCGAAGGAATTTTCTGGAAAAGCTTTGTTATAAAATCAATTGATTTTAAATACAATCTCAGGCTTTGTCATGTATGCTAGATTTGAATTCGCTATAACCTTCTACTCGATGTCACGATTTCACGATTCTAAGATGAATAATTTTTCTCCATCGAGAACTGTGCTGATCTCACTATTTTTCCATTTAAGATTTTGCTGCTTTGCTTTTATTTCTCATAGCAATTCAAAATTTAATGACGGTATTTTCATTTTATTGTTGCCAATCTTATCATGTTTTCTTATCAAGAAACCATTATCGTTTGTTAATTGTTTTATGCTCGCTTTTGTTGAAAATTTTTGAAATAATATATTCTTTTCTCTGTATTTTTTTTTTTAGAAAGTTCGAGGTAATCTTCTCTATAGCTCGGTCTAATCAGTTACTCATTACGTATTTTTGCTTTACCAAAATTTACAAAATAACACATTAGCCCATTTTCTGTAACAATTTATCGATCGCTATTAGGATTTACAAATTACACTCAAAATTTTGCATCTTTAGCTTATTCTCATGTTGCAGACACTATCCTCTTTACCTTGCTACTCACAGTTTTGAAAAAAACCTTGTACATTTCCATTTTACCTCAAATTTTAATTTGAGAATGAAAATATTTATAAAATATCTCTCAAATCTTTAATTTATTATTCAATTAGTTAATATAACTTTATCAAATGACAAAGACTTTACATGAGTATTTTATCTCATTCCTACAACCCTCGTATCTACAAGTATAAACCACATTTGACACTTGTTAAACTAACACTAAGTAGTTTTACAATAGTTATATATTTATTTTTCAATGTCCATTGTTTCATTTTTCTTCATTCACTATTTTCAAGTAAAATGATTTTTCTGCGAGACTTCTTTGACTTAGTATCTATCTAGTTGCTCTCTGAAAAAAGAAGCAATGAATTATATTTGGTCTTCCTTTCTACAATTTGCTAAGTATCTTCAGCAACGCTTTGCGTGAGGGGAAAAAATTCATCCGAAAGCTTATCTATCAATATGTTATTCACTCGAGACCAGCATATTTTTCTGAATGAAGAAAAGTCCAAGTATTCAACTAATACATATATCTTTCTCAATACTACTACCCCCAAGATCTCAATCAGCCTATGTTATTCAAATAGACCATTTCAGAGACGATTATTATCAGTTTTAGCAGTTTCAAATCTTTATATTCAAAGAATTTTTTAGAGATACCGGGATAAACAAATCAATTCACAGCGAATTCACCTGCTACTGGTTATCTCCCTTTGTAAAGTGCAGAAGAATTATTACAATTATTATAAATTCTTCCAATTCATCTCATTCCTCTTAATTTTTTGGTGATTCTGCAAGGTTTGGGAACCCAGCAATGGCCTTTTCCTCAATGCCAAGTTGTCCCATTTTGAAGTGTATATAGCCTTTCATGCCCCAATCAGTTCCGAAGGAATTGGCAATAACCCAGTATTCAACTCCGTTAGACTCTCCCCAGCCGACTATCCTAATCGCATGACCTCCAAGGGGCTTCGTGATCTTTGCAACGTAAATTCCTGAGGAATACACCATAAAGTCTTGATAAATTTCATGTGCAGATTGCACTGACCCGTTCTTCATCAGTTCGGTTTTGATTTCGTCTTTCGTTTTCATATAGACAACCTTGTCAGGCAGAGCCATATAATTATCATGAGCAAGACCGTTTCTACATAGCGCATGACTTCTGCACGCTCTAAACTTACCATCGGCTGACTGGAATGGAATGCAATCGTCGGTTGGGACTCCAGCGAGACCCAAGAACCACCAAGCTGCATCCATTGATCCTCCAGCGCAGTTGCTTGCCTTGTAGTCACAATCAATGAGGTACTGTGCAGATAGATCTCGTTTAATCTTGCCTCGAGTCGTGATGCAGAATCTGTCAGAAAGAACCCCAACAGCCGAAAAGGCCCAGCAACCATCGCATTTCTCTTGTTTGAAGATCTTGGACTCACAACCAGGCCAGTTTTCTCCCACTCTGAAATTTTTTGGGAACCCTTTCACTGGACCAGAAGGGTTAGTCGTCGGATGCGCTGTTGGATGTGGTTGACTCGTTGGTGTCGGTTGTGGTTTCGTTGGCTGTGTTTTTCCTGTCGACTTTGTCGGCGCAGGTGTTTTGGTGGCTGTCTTTCCAGTTTTCTGAGCTTTCGTAGAAGGTTGTGGTTTGCTTGTTGGCTTTGGTTGTGATTTGTTCTTCGCGGGCGATTTGTTTGCTGCTTGAACGGCTTCTAATGCCTCATCTGCTGGTTGCTCCTCAGTCGTTGGTGATACTTGCGGTACATACTTCTTTTTACTCTGGCTCAAATGAGAAGCATTCTTTTTGGGAGTCTTTCCCACTAGCCCATTAAGTTGCTTACGAGTGAGGTTTTCCACTCTAGGATTTAATTTCGCAGTCCACGAAGTTTGTATAGAATTGATATAATCAACAAATTCTTGGGTCACAGCAGGCTCATCATGGGTGACATGTAAATACTCTTGCAGCACATATCCGATCAAAAAACCGTAAGCTTTAGCAGTGTTGAGATATCCCAATTTCAGTGAGGTGAGATTCGTCAACAGCTCAATCGGATGCTCTAATGAGTAAAGCAAGAACACTCGATCCTCGAATATTTTGAACAGACGATCCAATGACAACACATCGAAAGCTGAAGGGTGACATGTGTCATGCTTGATATCGAAATGGATGAACTTTGTCAACTGCATTAACAGATGAGCGACTTCGTCAATTGGATTCTCGTAGAGCTTTTGAAGGAATTCTACGATGTTGTGGTTTAAGTTCAAAGCTGAATCGAAACATTGTCGTAATTGAGGGCATTGTATTTGTTTCACGAGATTAGTCTTGAATTCTGCGAAAAAGTTTTCAGGAGTTTCCTCGAGGCTACTCTGGGCTTGAGAGTAAGTAGGTAGCATATCAAGGAGAGAGTGGTGTTGCGTCTCATTGTCTGTGCAGGTCAGAGCGAAGGGATTAGTGCTGCATTGGTTAGTTTTGCAGCAAAGGTTGATGAGGTTGGAACAAAGACGCGTGTTTTCAGGGCAGGTCCATTCTGCTTGAGCAGCAGCGGCGAGTAGTAGAAATAGGGCTAAAGAAATTGTGGTTTTCATAGATGTGAGAGATTTCTCGAGGTTAACTGATCTTGAGTCACTTTTTAAATAATAGCTTGAAGTAACCTCACGAAAATTATCAAATTCAGTAGAACATCAGTTATCAGTTGAGAGGGCCTGAGCCGATAATAGCTGGAAAACTTGAAAAATTCTAAAAATTGATGGGATGAGAAAGTACTTACTGTTTTTCTCACTACGATATTATTTCTTTAATGCTCTATCTATTTCAATTTTAGAGTGAAGATAAAATGACTGGAAGAATATAAATGTGAGATTCTTGCATTTTCTCAATTAGATGTATTGGGACGTTGAAGCAAATTGCTCGAATAGATATTGTTTCACATAGAATTTTGCTATCTTTCTCTTGTTCCATATTTACATTCAAGGATAAACGAATCATGGTGTAATAGCATTTTTTTTTTTTAATTTTCTGTAAGGCAATGCCTGACGACAATGTAGTCTTGCTGACTACTACAATGTATACATTTCTAGAATGCATACATATAATATATATTGTTTAAAAAGCCTACGATATGAGTAAAATGAATGCGTAACTTTAGTTAGCATCTTCTGGCATTCGAAATTATTTTTGGAGATAATACTAAACCTATCAAAGTTTTTTCCTTCTCCTGAATTTTTTCTTACCTTGCAAATAAACTGCATTCACTTTACATCTTAGAACTTCAATAAAACTGAGTGTCTTTCTTTCTCTTATACACAGCGATAACTTGATCATATTTGGGAATCTGGTGACTTTCCTTCTCCTTTTATTAGAGGTATTAACTCAAATCCACAAAACGAAATAAACTTCGCATCATAGTAAACAATAACAATACGACAATAATTTATTTGAGACAACACCTATGATTCAAGATTTTAAGAATGTTATAATAAAAGTTTTTAAATCAAAATTCAATGAGATCACAATATCTCTTTGTTCTTGGCTTCGTAGCGGCAATAGCCACTGTCTCCCTCCTCTACTCCAGAACCCGAACTGGAGTTCCCTCAGAAGTGCAAGCCCTTTACAAATCATGGAAGGCAAAGCATCAATTGACCTTCCATCCTCAAGAAGATGAAAGAAGACTGAAAAATTTCTACAGCAACTACAAGTTCATCGAAAACCATAACTCCAATCCAAAGAGGACTTACACCGTTGGCTTGAACAAGTTCGCTGCTCTCAACTTCGAGGAATTCATCAGTAAAATGATTTTTTGCCGCTATTTCTTATTCTTTTCCAGATATTTACACCGGTGTCCGAACTCCAAAGACCACAAACAAAAATATCACCGTCGAGCTCTTCAGCGTGAAGGATCTACCTCAATCAGTCAACTGGACTGAAGCTGGCTATGTCACCGCCGTTAAAGACCAAGGCAACTGTGGTTCATGCTGGGCATTCTCTGCCATTGGAGCTCTCGAGGCTACTTGGATGAACTACTCGAAGAAGCTTGTCCCTCTCTCAGAGCAACAGCTGGTGGATTGCTCAGGAAAGCAAGGTAACGAGGGATGTGCTGGTGGCTGGATGGATTGGGCCTTCGATTACGTCTGGGATAATGCGATTGAGACTGAAGAAAGCTACCCTTACACTGGATTAAATGGTTACTGTCATGACGACTACAACCTCGGTGTTTTCCAGATCGATGGCTACAAGTATGTCAAGCACAATAGCTCCGAGCAACTCATGGCCGCATTGGCTCAGATTCCAGTTTCTGCGAGTATCGCCGTTGGTCAAGGCTTTCAGCTCTATACGAGTGGCATTCTCACACAAGACGCCTGTGGGGATATTGTGAATCACGGAATTCTGGTCACAGGATATGGACATGATAGCGCTCTCAATGAGGATTATTGGATAGTGAAGAATTCGTGGAGTGCTGATTGGGGTGAAGCTGGATATGTGAGACTGAAGAAGACTCTTGAAACTGGGCTCGGAACTTGCTTCATCTGCAATCAGCCTGTTTGGCCCTTCAAGAAATAAGCATGCTCTAAGGAAGAAATAATAATCTGCATAATTAAATTGCAATCACTTTAAGATATAAAATTTGAAAATTCATATACAATGTCGGGAATCTGGTTCGTAACAGTAACATGAAAAATCTCTGAGAACTGCTTTAATAAATAATAGCAAATGGTATATTAGTTCCATGCAGTCTAGTCTGTAGTAAGATTTCAAAATAATAATGATAAGAGTTAGCCAATATAGAAGTTTGCTACGAATCTGTTCCATAGAAAAATTATTCCTTTTCATACGAAATTATTCCTTTTCATACGAGATTATTCTGGCTCTCATATATCAAATGATTTCCTTGAAGCTTGCCCCATAGCTGCAATAGTCAAATTAATTTTTTCTCTCATGCTCAGAGGACGTTGCTTGCAAATAACAAAGTTTTAACGATAATATATTATATGAAAATTTTTTAAAAAATAAATCTCCAATATAATTTAATTTAGCTAAAAGTCAGCTTACCAACACCAAATCGCTGCTAACAAATTCAAATTCTTTCTCTCTAGAAGCTTAAAAACAGTCTGGAGACAATGATGGCTTAATAAGCACAGCAACCGATTAGATAATAATTCATTTTCTAAAATTCCAATCTGATGCTCTCTCAGAAAAATCCTCTCTACAATAACAAAAAGCATCTCAGTGACAACGAAGATCGATTGAGCCGGCAGTCTGGCAGATCCGGTGTCTCTCAAATGCTGCGAAATCTCGGCCCTTCTATGAACTCTTACGGTACTTTCTCTCAAATGACTCAGGAAAATGTCGACCGCTTCCAGCAAAACGTCTCTATGCCTCCTAAAGTAGGTTTCAGATCTCAGGACATGACCAACATGATGAACCTACCGACAAGTACCTCCATGCGATCCACTCTCAATCAGGGCTTCTCTCAAAGAGTCCCTACACAAAGACAACAACTTATCGACAACACCTTCGAGAGTCAAATTCCCGATGATATGCTGACCCATGATGATTACACCGCTAATTCTATTGGGAGGGATCAATATTCTCATCTGAACAGCTTCAGTCAATCTCAATGGGACCGAGAACAGCCTCAAGCCATCCCACAAAGAGGAGCTGCAGGTGCTAACTATCAAGAAGGGAAGTCTGCTGGACAGCCTTTCCACAATGGACTCGATAGAAAGCTGACTCACTCTCTTTCAGATGTGGAAAATAAGGAGAAATCTAGCCATGCGCATTCGATTTCTCAAAGAGAGATGCACAAGAACAAAAATATGAATGAATGTTTCAGGGCAGAAGACAATACCAAAGGAGGCAAAACTAATCCAACCCTAGAAGGCATGGATTCTGAAAAGAATATGGTAATTGAAGAGCCTCCACAGGCTGCGAAGCAGTCTAAGAAAGTTGGTAACACGCGAAAGGCTCCTCAAAAGAAGCAGACAATGGAAATTGAGTCTAATCTAGAAGATGCGAGACAAGCTGCTGAAGAATTAAAAGTTAGCAGCAAAACAGTAAATACAATGACCCAAGAATTAGCAGTGAACTCAGTTTCTCTAAAGGAACTCGGCACCATTATCGGATCGTTCTTCGGAAAGGAGCTGAATAGACTAAAAAATTACCTCAGTAGAAGTACCGGCACTAATATGAGAGTCATTCAGCGACAAATTGAAGCGAACCAAAAAGAAGTAACGGCTCCGCTGTTGAGGATGGTTCCTCAATTTATGGAGACCATGCTCTCCTTGGGGAATAAATTCATCGAAAGCACCAATGCTGCTGAAGAGTCAAAAAAAGCGCTTCTTGGAAAGGTGGAGAAACTTGAAAAATGCGTCGAAATCCTCGAGCAAAAACGTCAGTTCAAGTGTTCAGGCAGCGACGCTGCGATCGATAGCGCTCTTGCAACTGTTGAAGAGATGCAATCGACGGTTTCTAAAGACCTGCTTCGGAGGACAGAGAAAGTAAAAGAAATAAAAAAAGCATCTCAAGCCACTCGCCTCAGTCAAAAGAGAACAGTAAAGCAGAATGTTATCGCTACAAGAGCTAGCCAAAGGATCAAGAATATGAAGGCTCAAACGCAGCAACCTTCTGATGAGAAGAAAACCACGGATTCTTTCCTCAACCCCACTCAGAAAGCTATAATTAAGAGCAGCATTCGAATGATGCTTGAAGACGACTAAAGATAATGACCAAACCAATCCTTAATGCGAAAAATTTATTTTATCCATAATGTTATCATCAATTTCATCGAAAAATTAGAGGAACTTTTGTTGCTATCCATTAATGAAGCCTCTTCCTTAGAGATATTGCATTTGAAAGCTGAGTTAATAAGTTCATAGATAAAAAAAGAATATACCTCTATACATTATTATTGTTGTCGAACGAACTAACTATATCAAATTACCAAGTTATTCCTCTGACTCATTCCATGAATTTCTTCGACATTCAATTGCTCATTCATCAACGTATTTACAAAGTACGGAACAAATTGATCGGATTTTGTTAGAGAGAACTATACTGGCGTTATCAAGATCAGATGACATAGATAATCCAACTGCAAATAAATTTCAAGAAAAGGAAACTCATTCATTCAAATTAATAATAAACGGTATCCTTGACTTTCGAGCTTATTTCTTCCTCCTCTTGGAGATGTTTCCTATTAGATATGTTAATGGAGGAGATCGATGTATTTCTAATTACTTGAATTTCGATATCTTGCGATCAAGTAAGGAGTACAAATGCAGCTTCTTCTTGATAACTTTTTCCATTTGCTTTACGTACTGGTCGATATCAAAATCGTCGCCGTCGACGCCCTGGACTTTAGAAATCAACTCGCTCTCTTGCGTAAGCAATTTTGCGTCTTCCTATGTAAAGGAAAATATCAGAATCAATTTCTGCAATTAAAGCAATAAATATTTACTTTGATGGCTGTCATATGAGTGGCAAATATGTCCTCTTGCTCCTCAACGATCATATTTATTTTCTCTTGTAAATCGAAAAACTCATTGCTCATCTGCTTATGGTCTTTATCCAATTTCATTGTTTGTTTCATATATTGAAGGTCCTGGTTCGCTCGCTTTATTTGCTCTATTTACTCGTTAAGAGATCGAAGATGCTCAAATTAACTACCTGGAGATTCATCTCGCTCGTCCTCTTCTGAAGGAGTATCAGATTTGTCAAGGCCATTCTTCTCGGGAACTTGATCCATGTTTGCTTGGTAAGGATCTTTATTTTTCTCCCTAGATCAGAAATGAGAAGTTGTTATTAAGCGATCTTGCTACCATCTGGATCGCGCCTCACCCTTATTAACGTTTTTAGGTGCAACTTTATTTTCTTCAGGTCTATTAGAAGTTAAGAGATGGCTTAAGAGTCCTAGAGTGAGAAAAGATTTACTTTGCATTCACAACAGGCTTGAAGGCTTTTTCACTGTCTTTTCTGGAATTTGGTTCTTTATTTTCTTGTGAAGATGGCATTTTCTTCTCAACTGGCTTAGAGACCTCTTGATGATTGTTTAAAAGTTCCTCTGGGACTTCGTATTTAGCCATTTGCTTTTGGTTTTCAGATCGATCTTTAAGTCTATCAGCATATTTGAGAGTATTAAGTGTGTGATCGGCTGAGCTATGACCCGGTGAGACGCAAGCGATCATAACAATTCTCGTTCTGCCATTTTTGCTAAGGAGATAATAGAAAAAGTTAGCAGCTAGTTTCAGACTAAGGCTTCGAATACCTCGTAAAGGAATCTCTTAATACAAGCGTGAGCTTTGAAGCTCTAAATGGAACGTGGTTATCTATCAGGGCCATTGTGAGAGGCTATTTAATTGGCTATAGTTTACGGGCACCGGATTTGTTATCGTCCATGGCTCTGATACATTCTTTAAGTGCGAGCAGACTGTAGTAGAGAGTCAAATACAAGATACAAGGCGAATAAATCTAACCTTTTATTGATCTCAGCACCTTCAATTCTTCTCTGGCGATTGTTCGATTGAGTATCTTGAGCTCTCTCACTTCCCTGAAAGGTGATATATTATAATAATAGTAAAAATCAAAATGCTTACCGCAAGATCGACTAGAAGCAGTTTACCATAGACCTTTTCATTTGCGTCCTTCAAATTAATCTACCAAAGAGGTTTAACTGAGATAAGGAGATGTCACTTTACTTGACAGATCGCATGAGAGCGAGACGACGTATCGTTCGAAACAGTCTGATGCGTTGTTCGAACACTATTCGCGTATTCGATGAGGCTATGCATCTCTTGGGCCGATTCGACATATTTCTCGACTAACCCTGCGATTTGCACCTAATTTTTCCGATCTTATTAACCAGAGCTGATTTTTAGTGGAGATACATTCTGATTCTTGTCTTCGAGGATCGCGAGCTTATTCTTATTATTAAACAAGTCAAGGCATCTACATTAGGGTTAGACCTTTTTAAGTTTATAATAGCCAGATACCTTCCTCCATAGATTTCGAAGAAGCTGAGATAAAACTTCAAGCCCAGGTGTCCATACTTGCTTTTCGACAGCTTAAACAAATCTTGAATTACGCTTGACTGAACGCCTTTCATCGTGAACGTTTTTCCACTTCCCGTCTGACCGTACGCAAAGCATGTGACGATTCCTTGTTGAAGGATGAAATCCACGAGCGGTTGAACCGTCGACGTGTATAGTTCCTCAGTAGTTTCATTTTCGTTGAAAGTATGATCGAACTTAAACTCATGTGTGTCCACGAACCTTGTAATTCCATCCACCTTGTATTTACACTCATGAACCGCGATCTGAGGGTTCGCTGAACTGACCGCATCGATTTCGCCTTGAGACTCTTCTTTCTTGAAAATCGGTCGTTTTCTTATACAAACGCACAGTCTCATGCTCGAGTGCATGGAGTGCGGCTGGAACTGATGCTCACGGTATCTGTGCTCTTCTACCATCATTTGAAACTCTACATCTCCAACCCTGCCTAACGCCTCGTTCTCAGCTTCTTTTTCCGCACGGGCTCTTTTGATGTTGTCCATTTTATTCCTTCTCTCCTCTCGGTTCTTTTTCAGTCTTTCAATCTCATCCACAACGTTGCTCTTCGGCAGAGCTTTCTTCACAGGCGCTGGATTATTCGAGCTAGGACCAGCATTATTTACAACTTCTAATAAATAATTTCATCGGAATGAATAACTGACAAAAAAAAAAAGAGTACCTTTTTGAATTATCACCTGCTTTTCGACTTGAATTTGTACTTGCTGTTGCTGTGGTGGTGGGTCATTGTAGTCAATGCTCTGCATGACCTTGTCAATACCTATCGAACATTTATCAGACATTCATTCGAAACAACGTGCCTACCATAATGCTTCTTCAATCTATCAAGTCTCTCTTGTCGGGTACCATAAGCCATGATTCCTTTGGCCTTCAGTTCAGCGATGAGTTCTTCGTCAGTCAATTTATTTATTTGCTCTCCTTTTCGAAGCAATTGAGCCTCTCGCTTCTCCCTTAGTTTTTCTATTTCATTTTAGGTCAATGAAGTCTGTCAAACAGTTGCTATACCTTGATTCTTTTGCGCTTGAGTTACAATAGGTTTCATTTTCAGTACTACAACAAAGTTTAAGTTCGTAAATGTATTTAATTGTAAGAACCTTGCTGTGCAATGTTTAAAATTTGAATCAAACAGGTAATTATTTCAATTCGATTTTTCAGAGTTAACCAGGAGAACCTGCTTTCTAAATACGCAAACGCCTTAATTCAGTTTTATAAGCAAACTTTTCCTACGCTAGACTTTACTAACGGTCGTCCTATGGACGTCAGGGAACATTTTCGAAAATATATTTTCGACGGCCTTCTTTTTCTGATAATCATGCAACTCTCGTTTGGTTTCATCATCCGCATCGTTCCAAGTGTCATAGTCTTCGAGGTAAGGCGTCTTCGCGCCTTGCTTAATTGTCACTCGACTCTTTTTCTCGTGAATATTGTCAGTGATATCCGTATGAAGATTCGTTAGTGGGGAAAAATGCTCGAGTGACTGGTCGTAATGGTGCTTAGTGTAGTTCTCAAACACCCGTCTATCCTCATTTTCTTTCAGGAACGTGTGATCCTTAAGAAAAAGACCAAAAAATGTTAACTTTGCTTCAAGGAAGAAGGTAATACATGGAACACTTTCATTTCAGGGTCATCGTTTTCGGGCAGCAAGAAATCGTCAACGTTCTTAAGGAAGTTGCAGTACCTAGGCAACATTATTGAGGATTTATTGCTTAGTGTTTTGTGGAGTACTTAGTGAAAACGTCTTTCTCAGCGAAAGAGTTTAGAATAATTTTCGGAGGCTTCTCTTCTCTTTTAGAAAGTTCATTGAATTTGTGTCTCTTCGCAGCTTTCTTTAGATGCTGGTTGGTTTCCTCGGGCTCTTTGACCTCTTCCGCAGCAACCACTTTGCTATAGCCTTGGTTCTTGAGTTTCTTCTCCAAATCACATACTTTCAAGGTTGGAAGCGCGTCGAATCCCGAACCGAAAGCCATTGGTTCAGGTTCGTATCTTCTATCAAGAGACTGGAGAAGATCGATATCTTTTCGAGTCGTGATTTCTTTGAATTCAGAAGTCGTTCGATTGCCGACTATTGCCTGGTGAGCTTCAGCCATGTTTCGCATCATTCTGTACGGATTTGTGGCGTCGATGACGTGAGAGCGATTGTAATCCTCAAGGAGACTCTCGAATTCATATGTGGATCTTCGGTCCATCGTGCTATTATGAAACTTTTTGTGTCTTCTTTTGAGCAGTTTCGTTCCAGCTTCATTTTCTCGAACTGCGTCTCCTAAATTTAGCTCATCTGAGGCAGAGATGATTTTATATTAATATCGAAGAGGAATACGGGCGGTTGATTTACCATAAAAATCGGATTCATTTTTTAGTGGATTAACAGAATTTTCTTGTTGAAGTTCAGCTGGTTTTTCTATGTATGTCGTGAAAAGTTTATATGCTTTATTGAAATGCCTCAACGGTTGGTCCCACCATCTTGAAAATGTTGTAAATCTTGTTGTGGACTGTTCAATAAGAACAAAACATACCTTTTATGATAGAGATATTTCTCGACTAACTCCTCTTTCGGTTGGTGAATAATATTACTTGTAGTATCCCAAATCTGGGGTTTTCCGACTTCTGGGACGAAGTCTCCGAGGAAAAGACTGATGCAGTGCTGTTTGAACTGATCGGTGAAGGAATTGTTCAGATGTCTTTTGATCGAGGTAAGAAATTCGAGCTTTCTTTTCTTCGGCGTTGCGCTGACGATAGCCTGCTTATGAGCGATTGACCCTCCGTATTGTAGGGAAATATAGTCACCCATCCGCTCATACATACCTCTGAATGCCATCAAGACGCTCTGATCGAGCATATTATGCTTCAATGCTGCTCCGCCAGACTCGTAAAATTTAGTCAGCTGTCCACAACAAGTTAGACCACATTATTTCCAGCGAATAAAAGAGGAATACCTGAAGGGTAAGAGCAACTTCTCCAACTAACTGCTGGAACACATTAGTTCTATCGAGACAATCGATGCAATTCGATCTGATCACTCCCTTTTGAAAATCAATTTTTTGTAGATTTCTATTCGTCATTGGAGGGAAGTTAGTCGTTGAAGACTTGATTTTGCAAATTAAACTTACTTTTTACGGGAGTAAGTGGTAATCGTGAACATTCCGGTCTTCATCACCAACAAATAGGAAATACTTGCGGTCTTCTCAACGAATTCCTCTTTATCTCTATCAAATGGAGATGAGAATTCTGATATATGTGGGAAAATATGAAAAATTTACTTTTTCAGCAAAGCTTTAATATCGTGATGAAAATATTTCACTTTTAAGTTCTCTGGCAGCAGCATGTTGACTGCTTGTACTGCTCTTTCGTACTCTTCTGTGATTTTCGCTTCTCTAGGATGCTTTTCTTGACCCTTAACGAGGTTGATCAGATACAACTTCGGACCGTAATTGGCAAACAGATCGCAGATGTGCTTGGTTGTCGCAGTGTAGTAAATATCAGACGATGAGTTTACTTCACAAAGAGGTGTTTAGCATAGTCAGAGAGAAGAGTTAAAAAATTACTATTGATGTCTGGTTTAGGATTGTAGACGTGAGGCATCTGGTACCAAAATATCGGCGCAGACCCTCTGACTTGAACATATGATGAGCACACAGGGTTAAGTGTTGTAGTATTGCTCAACTCTATTGCAATTTGCTCTGTTTCAACAAAATTGGCGACAAACCCCTTTGAAAAAGTCAATTTCCATTTACATGACTCCAAATTTTTTTTTACTTGAGGATTGATTCCTCTTCTAATATAACGTGTTCCGGCATGATGTCGTGATCTTCGAGCTATCAGCAGGATCGTAAAGCACTTCGACCAGGAATCGACCTCTAAAAAAGAGCTCATTTACTGTTTCTCAGGTGCTAATTTACTCATCTGCTCAACGTATCCATGGATAACGGGTACAATCCAGCGAGGATTCCTTAAACTTTGCGCGAAGGGAAATATCATTTTGTAGTTCCAAAGAAACGTATCATTAAAATGCAGCAAAGGTGGGTCATCCGAAATGTTATAGCCGCCTGAAGGGACAGATTCATTCACTTTTATCTCAGCCACTTCCTGCGCATTGTGCGACCGAACGCAATTCCTTTGCAAAGAGTTGGTTAAATCGTACACATGACTGAAATAAAAGCCATCGTTAAAATCCAAGCTCTCTATCATATTGCGATAACTACAGAAGTAAATAGCATAGCAATTAGAAACCCCGTCAGCAAGAGCAACTATACCGGTCTTCGAAATCTTTCGTCTTATTGATTTTTTTCATTGAAAATAGTGGGATCGTGAGCGTATCGGTTATTTTATAGATTTTTTGGTCTGAACAGTTGAGTTAAGCCCTGGTAGTAAAGAGATTTGAACGTACTTCCGATTTTCCCCACTCTGACCTTATCGGTGATGAATCTGATATAATACCCCTCGAGAAACCTATGAAAACCTGCAAAAAGTTGCGCTATATGCCTGGAAAACAATTTACCCATGATGCCGTATGCTTTGCAAACAAATTCCAGCTCGTCTATTTGAGTGGAGCAACATCAATTTTAGATGAGAGTATTTCTATTATATTACCTTGCTTTTCTTCGAAGAACTCTTTGATCTCAGGCTTGCGGTAGCTCTTTGGGTCTTCCTCGATGATGTCAGAGAGAGGGAAAAAATCGTTTTCTGAAACAGGGTTCCTTTTCTTGACGTAGAGGACACTGAAGCTGTATTTTTTCTTATCAAATCCAACTAATGTCAATCCCTGGTGACGAGAGATGAGGTTGAGGGCTAAGCAGATGAGGATACTTCACTGGTCTGGTAAACAGAGATCTTTGAGATAGGATTGCACATGAGATTGCTCTCGTAATCATATCTAAGCAACATTGCGTATTCCTGATTGACTAGTTTTAATTGATATTCGGAAATTATTTGAGAGATGCAGTAATAAAAATTGTATTAAAGAAGTGGATATCTAAAGGAGAAATAGAAGGATGTAATTTTGAATAGGATAAATGAATTATGAGAATCTGATGGATTTTTCAAAAAGTAGACTCTCTCTTTTTACCAAGAAACACCATAAATATTGAATTATCAGCGTGAATTTTCTATGAGGTAAAGATAAGGTAGGTGAATCTTCTAAATTTCCTTCAAATCTGCTTTGCGAATAAGGCGCGCGTCGAAAATTGTCTCTGCGAGGTAGGATAACTCTTCAAAGCTATTGTTTTTGGCGAGATTTTATATCATTAGAATGAGAAGCAAAAAACTACTTAAGAATTTTATTTGCGTGCTCTGAGGCTTCTGGATATGATATTTATATGGAAATCATCTTACATGCACGCTTTTGGACGCCTTAGAGATCTGTTCGCTGCATTCCTAGTCTTAAATTTCTATTAACGTGACATCTATAGCTTGCCACTCAAATTCTTATTTTCATTCTTCCCTTCATTCGCTAGAACCTAAATCTCATCAACTCTCACTTTTCAAAGGATGGCGCCACTCATCAAGATACTTATAAACTCGTTTCTAAAGAAACTTAAGCATTAGAGGTTCAGCGAAAAGGCTTGAGCTTCGAGAGTCACTGCACCTTTAAACAGGCTAATTTAGTTATAATTCTGTGACAACCTACTGAAGTTTTTTTTACGTTTAAAAAATTAATCAATCGAACTACGCACTTGAAATCGGTAGAGGGCCTCAACTGAGATGGGAAACTGCCAAAATATTCCAAACGATGATGCGAAATCAACATCAACCAAATCCAAGAACAAAAGCCAGTCAGCTCTGAAATCTCCTTTCTGCTCTAATACGCCTAAAACCTTTGCTAACAGACTAGTAATCCGAAGTTCCACTTGGCATCGCGAATCTCATGGCTTATTTGACTACGAAAGCAAAACGCTCATCAACAAAGATTTTAAAACCAATCTATCAGGTAGGAATCCAATAAAAAAACCGTTCAAAGGCTCAATTGCGGGTATTTTTAGGCAGACTCGTCCGCACCGGAGATGACATTCAATGGAAAAAGGAAACCCAATCTGTAACACACAAAACTTATTCACTCTTTAAACGTGCCAAAAGGTCAAAGTTCCCAGAAAATCTGAGGAGCTTGAACTACTTAAAGTCTTGCATAAGGAAGGCGTCTACTGGTTGATGCCTCCCGTAGAGCAAAACAAACCAAAAGACTCCAAGGAACCATCGGAAGAGGGACTGTGGGTGGTTATTAAATCTCTCAAACAAGGAAATCCTGACAACAAAGTACGAATTAACTCTTCATCAACATGGTTTAAGGCGTTTCACATTCAAAGGGTTATAAACTTTCTGAAGGAGAGTTTGTAAAAATCGGAAGAGTGAGGTTCCGCATCAAGGAGCTCAAAATTGCTGCAGGGCAAGACAGCAAAAAAAAGAAGGACAGTGGCGCCAAAGTATTTACCTTTTTGTTGAATGTTTCGCTGTAATTTTCTATTATAGAAGGAGGAAATTGGTTCTGTTGCTCTCGAAGACAGAAGAGGCTCAGTTTCAGGCTCACTGACTTCAGTGAATCAAAAAGCAAATCCGATCGCTTGTAAAATCTGCCTTGCTGAGGGGACAGATTCTACAGTCGGACCACTAATAAGCCCGTGCCTCTGTGCGGGGACTATGAAATACGTTCATTTGATGTGCTTGCAAAAATGGCTTCAAAGCAGGCTCCAAGTCAAGAAGAATGGAAATGCGACCTCTTATCATTGGAAAGCCTTTGAGTGCGAGCTCTGTAAGCACCCTTATCCTCGTAATCATCAATATATCTCTCTTGCAATCAATTATCCATGTCTCCTAGCACAACTCGAAGCAGAGAATAAAAAATACGAACTCGTAGATATCCCAAAGCCAGAGAGTGGAGCATATATAGTATTGGAAATACTGGAAAAGGACTCTAATCAACCGAAAGGAGTTTATCTCATTAGTATGGAATCTAAAAGCAGCGTGAGAATGGTATGGCTTGTTTATATAGAATATCGAATTCACTGTGTTACATAGGGGCGAGGACATGACAGCGACATCAGAATAAGCGATATCTCTGTTTCAAGATGCCACGCGATGATTAGAATGGACAAAGGCAGCTTTTATCTTGAAGACAACGATTCCAAATTTGGAACACTCGTTTATATCCAAAAGCCTATCGCGGTTGCCGATGAATTCAAAAACGTATCGATTCAAGTTGGGAGAAGTGTGCTTAATCTCAGTCTTCGAACAAGCAAGAAAGCACCTATCAGCTGTTTCACGTAAAACTACTTGTATTATCTTCTTATCTAGCATAACCAATTTTTGTCATTTAGTTCATCGAAAGTTCAAACAGACGACGATGAGATCTCAGAAGGAGAAATGCATGACGCCCTCGATTATGACAGTCCAGATGAGCAAGCGGGCTCTCCACAAGGAAATAACAACATTCATAATGATGTAATGAATTGCATTTATCCTGAAACGGTGTGTCAATAAATTGTTTTGCAGTCAATGGAAGGAGTTCAAAGGGATTCGGAAGACGAGAGGGACGAGCAAGAAATCGTTGAGGCGCATATCGCTGCTGCTCGTGACCCATGATTTTATCAGACGTCGTCAAGAATAACGAATTCTGAGAATTAATTATCAGTACTAAATCTTGTAGAAATGTTTACTTGTGGAGTTCAATATAAAACGAGGATAAACCGAGAGAGATAGTTAATGTTTGAAATAAGCTTTCACGAATTTTATTAAAGAAATAAGAATTGAATGTTTTCACTGAATCAATACATATAAATACAGGCGTTCGGTTTGCTTTCATACTACATAGTTTAATTCTGTTCGAAAAAAAGATCACTTTCAAAATATCAATAAAAATTATCTAACACTAATTTTGGCTCCCATTTTAACCATATTTCCGAAGGAAAGTGAGATGTTTCCATAAGGACCCCTTTTGAATAATTGAAAAAGAATCATACAGAGCCTCCTTAGTAACTTATTAACGATACATTTCTGGAGAGCCTCAAATTTTTGTTGTTTGAATTTGCTTGAATTTTAAACAAAAATATAAATGAGTTTTAAATTTTTAGATTCTGATTTAGAGCAGTTATTCTGAATCGCTTGCTAAAACGTAAATAAGAAATCGCATTATGAAATCAGAAACGAAAATTCGGCAGGAGTGGGAACATTTGAAGAGTCTTTCCACTTGTGTGCACATAAGTGATATAGAAGAGAATGTTAACCAGGTTAAACGAAGGAGCCGAGAGTTACCCGGCGATAAATTGCAGCAGAATAAACAAATTTTCACATTTCATCGAGCCAATACTCACGACTCGATCAATTCAGCCACCAGCACTCGGTCAGCCAGCAGCAGCATCAGCATCGCCTCTCGTTTTCAAAAGAATGAGACGATTGAGAGAGTAATCCGCGCAGATTTCGAAAATCGTGAGTCCTCAAACTTCAGTGGATATTATGGAAAGTATTTTAAACATCACAGTCTTGAAAGAACCTCAACCTCTGAGTTCGATGACTATTATACATTAAAACACACGATAAAAGCCATGAAAAGACTCGTAATAACCTGTTTCGTATTTTTTTACTCACCTTTGCTTAGTCAAATTTAAATCTGTCCTTTATCTACGATGACATGAGCGCAATCTATCCGTTTTTCACAAGAGAGTCCCACAAAATCATCATCCAGAATTTCGGGCGGCTTATTTTGAACTGTCAAGCTTCAACAACCTTCGATTTGAAATATTCCAAATGCAAAGCGCTGTTAGAAGAAAGCAATCGACTGGAACATCAATTTTACAAACGAACACATGGGAGAAAGTTAACGGGAACCGAGGATCCAAAAAGTGGAGGGAAGAAGAGTCTCAAAAGGAAGAACTCCGATAGCAATTCTAATCCTGGGACACCGCATGAAGTGGGGAATGGAGAAGGCACGCCACAAGGAGCGTCGCCAAATTTTGGGAATGCATGGAAAACCAAGTAATTTTAAATGGGAAATTGGCTGGTAAAAGTGTATATTAGATACATGGATAGTCTGTTTTTGAAAACCAGATATGTTTTTTGCAGTCTCGGACGGTTCTTAGGGTATGACAAAGCAGGTAAGTTTGGATTTAGCCCACTAAATTGTCTAACAGCTTTTCTTATGAAAATAAATAGTCAATGTCATGTTCCATAAATATGTAGACCTCGTCCGAACGCTGACTGAGAACCCCAGGTTTGAAGCACACGAGCATAGCACGCCAACAGACCCAGCAATGAGATTCTATCAAGATGAGATAAAGTCTGCTTCATCTCCTTATTCTGGTAAAACAGCAGCATTCAATCCCTTATTTCATTGTTCTCATTCTCGAATCAGCTGAAAAACGCGACTCATATTCATCAGCGGCAGCAGAAAGCGATCAAAAATCGTCAGTCTATGCATTTTTAGATGAATTTCTCAATGTAGTATCCGAACAACATCCAGAATCCTCTGTTAGAAGAGCCAAAGAACTAGGAATTCATATTCTGGCAAAAAGACGCAGATGGATAACTCATATCAGAAGGTGAGTCCGCTATTTTCTGTTGATATTTACCAAAACGTCACTTCTAGACTGAAAATCGAAGAAAAGAGAAAGGAGATCGAAAGCAAAATTCAATTAGATATGAAGCAAGTCAGAGTGAATTGCAAGATTTGTGGGAACAAAGTCGCAATGGAGGTGATTGTGGAGCATTCGAAAAATTGCAGAGAGAAGATGGAACAGAGCAGAAAACTTAGAGAAATCAATAAGTTAATCCACGAAGATGGATTCGAAGCTTTGAAGCTCTACAGAGAGTTGCATACAAAAAATGTGTTAGCCAAGTAAATAATCAAAGACAATTTTCTGGATGTTTAATTCTTCAATTTCGCCAGACGAGAGTTTGAAAAGTTAAAGAAAAAATTGGTTGCTGTGCTTGATGTCGCTTCCATGCAATCACGGAATGAACGGCAGAGGGTCCGTTCTCAAAGCAGAACTCAGCAATCAGATTTGGATGTGCCAGCTGGAGAAGATCGCACTCCAATAAATAGCTCAACTCCGGGCTCGATCATAGATCTCAATCCCCAGCAAGCAAATGGGCAAGGACATTCGACCAGTCAAAGTAAGCTCTGAAGATCATGATCACACAACGATAAATTCTTTGAACAATTTATTTAGCCCATGAGGAAATTGATAGACCAAGTTACTCGAGAAAAAGTAAGCCAGAACTCCGCAAATCAAGAACTGTAGTCATGGATGACGAACCTAACGACCAAGCCGTACTTCGAGATGAAGAAGAAAGAAAAATACATGAAAGAGTCGACGAAATTTTTGGCTCAACAAACTCAAAAACTAACTCTCCAGCACCCGGTCTGGACGAGCTGATTCAAAAAGTTGAATTATCAACCCAAGCGAAACTGCTTACACAGAAATCCCTGCCAGATACGAAATCGTCTAACAAACCACCGACATTAAAATCCCGGAAGTATCCAGTCATGGTCCTCAATCTCGAAGGACACGCCTCAGTTTCATTCTCAGACACAGGGAAGCAGAAAGGAAGAGCCAGTGAGGACTCGGACTTTTTGGAGGATCTTAAAATCCCAGATCACCACAACTCGCCCGAATTAAAAGAAAAGAGTCCTATCCGTAAACGGTTCATAGAAGAGGACGGTTATAACTCATGTGACGAAGAAAGCGTCTCGCCGAAAAATCAGCGTCGATTAGGAGATGATGAGGACGAATTAGATGATAAAGATAGGTTCAAACCAAGCACAAGAAGATCAAGAGAATCAAAGAACTTTCAATTGAATATTGAACACACGTCAGGAAAAATCGGAGGAAACTCAAGGAAATCGAAATTTTTCGTTCATAGACAGACTGAAAAGATCCATTTAAACAAACAGTTTGAAGAAAAACAATCAGACTCTGAAAAACCGGAAAATAAGGTAAAAGGATTTGTTACTTAATTGATAGTGACTTTTTTCAATTATCTTACTACAGGTCAGATCGAGCAAGCGCAATCGGACAGAAGTTCTGGGTCTCAAAATCACAGCAAGCAATACAGATCCTACTCCAAGTGAAATCGAGTTGCTCAAAGCGATTCGGCCTGAAGAAATTGCAAGAAATAAGACGATGCTGAAAACGGAGATGATTCTCATTAAAAAGAAAATAGCCGAGAACTGCGTAAGGATGGACTTATACGACCTCATAAAAAAATTGGGGAAAATCATTTGTTCCCACGAAATTATGACAAAAAGTATTTGCTTTATAAATTTATTTGATTCTTAGATCGTGTATTACCCTTTAGAGATTGAGTTGACCTACAATGAAACGCAGAAACAGATCGAAGAATTACTAAAAGCACTTCCTGAGGGTGCCACAGACACATTGGGAGAAAATTTCAATTCACATATAATGGTAATTGAATCGATAAGTTGATCACCTAATGTGATAAACTTTAGAGTAAAAAAGAGAAGCTCAAAGAGATTAGTGAGATTCAAAGGAAATTAGACGCGTTAGAAGACTCAAGGCCTGAGCGAAAGCCGATAGTTCAAAATTTATTCCGTGATTCATATGGTGGTGATGAGACACCGAAAAATCCTTTTATCTTGCTGAAATCGGGGTCCATGCCGTTTCACGCGACTCTAAGCTATGAGAAAATGCAAAATAACTCAGGAGATGAGCTGTCAGACCATCTCCACCTGGTAGAGTCCGAAAGCGATAATATGGGAAAATCTCCACAAAATTATGGCTCGCCAGCGGACGCACTGAACTATTTCCCTGGTGAAGAGGGAAATTCAACTCCTGTGCAATTGAACTTTGGTGACTCGATCACCTTCGTTCATAACTTCAGAAAACCGAAAAAATCTGTCGATTCTCCGAAATTAGACCCACCGAAATATTTTGATGCTGATGAAATTATTCTTGGACAAGGCCAAGGAGGGACCGAAAGTGCAGTCACTTTCCAGCCTAAGGGAACAAGTTCAAATGAGAAGCTCAATAATCAAACCGTTGTAGCAAACCCAATACCTGTCTTTGAATTCAGTGTAGAAAATCATGCTGAAGGCGATTCTCAAATTGACAAAGGGGAAAGGACACCTAAATTGCCTACATATCAGAATCTGTCGAGCCCTAATACCAATTCCAACGAAAAAAAAGAAGAACCAAAACAAAAAAGTACCCCTCAATGCCGCATCCAGCAGGACTCGCCTTTAAAGCTCGTAAAAGGAGAAACTTTGACAACCAACCCCTTCATTAATGAAAACTCGGAGTCTCTGCCGTCGGTTATGCCCAGCCGAAAGTCGGAAACTAGAGATTCTAAACCAACGGATATGACACTTAATGAGAATTTCAGTCCGTCTAAGAAAGAATATACACGTGCTTTAGCTTCAGTAACGGGAGAACCAGAAGAATTTGGGCGACTGAAACGATATCAAGACTATGGTCAGGATCTTGAGATACCAGCCGTTGACTCTTCGCTAAACGACTCTGGGTCGAAGGATAGTTCAGAGAGAGATGATGAAACTATAGAATCATCGACGATAGGTCGCCCTAAAAATCTCAGTTTGTTTGGACAGCAAAACCGGCGCAATAGGAAATCTACGACATTGGGTCCAGGACAGCTTAACTTAAAAGTTGGAAGCAAGTTTTCTCAAAATTCGGAAAAGAACAATGATATTACTTCGAAAGCAACTCCAAAAGCTAACGGTCAGGATGAGAATAATGGCAATGATGGTCTGACGATTAAGCAGATCTCTTCAAACAAGCTTCAGACGATTGTTGAAAGGAATCATGAGGAACAACACGACGATATTGATGTCCCAGCTCCCGATATGGCGTCCGTGGCGAAAGGCTATTATAGCGATTCTCATGTCAGATACTCCTCACACACAGAAACCATCGAGAAAAACGAGTAATATTCATTCAAATTATCAGTTAAGGAACTTATTAATCTTATCTTCACAGAGATTTCATTGGAATAGATAGCTTCGAGTTTATCAAATTCATCAGCAAGGGAGCGTTTGGTAGAGTTTGGCTTGTCCGTAGGAAAGCAACAAACGATCTCTACGCCATGAAGATCATCGACATAGGAGAAAAGGTAAATACCCAAATTCTTAACTCCCACATCTCACCAATACTTCCAACAAATAACAGCAAAACCGTAAGTTCCAGAATCTAGAGAGTCTTAAGAACGAAAAGAAAATTTTCGATATGCTTCGCGGAGACTTCGTCGTTAAAGCGGTCTTTACCTTTACTCACGAGAGCTTCATTTGTTTCATCATGGAATTCATGGTTGGTGGAGACTTTGGAGACGTTCTTTATGAATACGGGAGATTGGACGACTGGGTTGCGAAGTTTTACGTTGCCGAAATCGTGCTTGCAGTTGAATACCTGCATTCGGTCGGAATCGTGCACAGAGATTTGAAACCAGATAACTTCCTCTTGGACGCAAAAGGACATATCAAGCTCACTGACTTTGGGCTTTCGGATTCCGGCATCCAGCAAAAAGTTGTCGAGGCGAAAAATACTGAGCAGCTTCATAAGCAAAAAGATTTACAGCACGCTTTTAACAAGCTGCTGACGCCAATAGCCGAGAAAACAGACGTTGAGAGGAGTTATAAGATAAATAATAAGTTCGGGAGTATTTATTCTCCGGCTCCTGTTCAGAAATCGGAAACTGTAGCTGGAGATCTATTTGCAGTCAGGAAAACAGATTCGAGTGGCTCAGCTAAAAGGTTCAACACCGACGAGATGTTCTCTCCAATAATGGTTGGAAAGTCGCTCAACGATCCGCGGTCTAATAGCAAAGAACCCATAAAATTCTCATTTGATTCGACAGCAAACCCAATGCACAGAGCATCTCTTCCGCAATTCCTGCATCAAAGAAGCATGAGTCCAGCTGAAAGTCCAGATAAGTCAGGAGCTAGGAAAGACGTGAAAAAAACACTAATCACGGCAAATAGACTGATTGGGACTCCGGATTACATGGCGCCTGAAATAATCAAAGGAGTAACAATCAAACACCCTTCAATCGATTGGTGGAGCGTCGGAGTTATTATGTTTGAGTTACTGACTGGTTTCCCGCCTTTTAATGCTGATACTGTTGAAAAGATCTATGATAATATTTTGAATCTGAGGATTCCTTGGGACAGTATCGAAATTGGTAATAAAATTTCTTTGTGGTTGAGGTATTAACGCTTGTATAGGAGACGGAGAAGACCAAATAACAGAGGACGCCGCTGATTTGATAAAACAGTTGCTGACGTTGGACCATACGAAGCGGCTCACAGCAGCAGAAATAAAGAAACATCCATGGTTCAATGGTATTGACTGGGGAAATCTTAGAAAACTTGAAGCTCCAATCATCCCAGAGCATACCACAGAAACAGATACTCACAACTTCAAACGAATGCAAAATCAGGAGGAGCATCATCAAAATCCATTTATGCTGAGTAATGTTGATCCCGCGTCGAAAGAAGAACTCAAACGTGTGATGAAAACTCTGCGATCTGGCGATGATTCTCAATTCACGATGAATAGATATGACATTTTGGACAGAGCGAACCAAGACTTATTTGAAGGCTTTCAGTAAGAGCTATATAGCTGAGTTTTTATGTTTGAACACTCCTAATTAGGCAAGAGAAGAAGAAAAAAGCTGAGGCTGAACTAAAGCAGTTGCAAGAGAAAGAAGGGATAATTGTGCAAGAGATTGTGGATTTGAACAGCAGCTTTGAGCTTGAGCTCAAGTATAGCCAGGGTAGGACAAATAGTGATCAGTGTTACGAAAGTCCTGAAGGGTATATCAATTCCAGCATCATTAATTCATATTTATTGATTACTTTTCAATAGGGAGCTTGAGAGTCCAAAGTCAAAGCACTCATATTTCCAGGCCTAATCACAGAACACTCGAGAGCATCACAAATATTTCCTCATTGGTTCTTCTTGTAAATCATCTGTTAGTGCACAAAGAGAATAGGTTGTTGGTTTTTTTTCAAAGTAAGTTTCTATTTTAAATTGTGAAAATATTTATTTTCTCTTTATAAGATGACTTCACCTTATTCATTTATTTTTTTCTTAATTGTAAACCTGAAAATTTCAGAATTTCATTATTGCTCTCCTCTAATGTTCAATGAATAAGATTTATCTGTAAAATAGAGTTTCTCTTTCACTATTAGATAATCATGGTTGATAGGAACTAAGCTTTCTTGGAATAGTTATGAATCTTTCTCAAATAATTATAGAATGAATGATAAACAGGTATTAATTGTAACTCTCAGACGTAATAGCATTAATCTTCTCTTAGGAACTTGCTTTTTCCAATCTCAGCAAATGTAAAGGATTTTTAAAAACATATCAAATTATACTTACTAATAAAATATTAGACACTCATCACTTTTTACCAAGGCTCTTTTTATGAGCCTCCCGCAATCTCCTTTCAGCCCTTTGTCTTTCCTCTAAATACAGCTTCCAGGCTTCAGCGATCTGCTTGTTTCCTCTCTTCACCCATATCAGGTCTTCTCTAAACCGCCAGTCTGAGCATAAAGGATTTCTGGCTGGAACGGTTCTAACTGCAGGCTGTTCCTGAATATCCCACCACTTTTTGTCACCAATAAATAAGTGTTTTAGCCATTGCCCATGTACGACATCGACCTTTCGCACCAAGTCCTTCATTTTCTCTTCATCTCCCTTTTTAATTGCAACCCCAGCATCATACTGATAAATTAACCCCGAGTACACGTCTTTCCTCTTCTTGTCATACATGGCTGGACGATCGCTCGGATCGAACTTAATCACGCTCTTCAGCTTATTCTTCTTATCAACGAAATCCATAAATGTTTTATAGCGAGTGACTTTGTCTCCGGAGATCACACCGCCAACATGTATCAACGGCAGATGGAACACAATCTTTTGGCCGTCTTTAAATTCGACTGTGTTTGGTCCCTCCTGACCTATCGTCAAACTGTTTGAAAACGCTGAGAGCTCTCCTTTGAACTCGTATCTTCCGTAAAATCTCCAATCGTTATGGACGATAAGGAAGTTAGATATCGGTGGATGATGACTCGTGTGCTCAACGTATACCGAAATACCGTAGCCAGGGAATTCGCCTTGATATGTCTCTCCGAGGATCGGATTGAACGGCTTCAAAGGAGTCACACTCACATAGAGTCCAGCCATTGCGAACGCGATAACATGCTTCATTCGTTCTAATGGATCTTTCAACTGAGCCGCTGGAGTCAAATAGATTGGCGCAAACGACCACCAGTCCGTGATTCGTTCAACAAGCGACCTTGGTTCAAAGATTCGGATCGGCAATGAGACTCCTACAACTCCTCTGCCTTCTGCAATGCTCTTCGCAAGTCTTTTCAGCACGTCGCCAACGATTCCTTCCTGGCTCTTCAGAACTTCTTTGTCGGTGATTTTCAATTCCCCTGTTTTTGTGATCTCTTGGCCTTGGAAAATCGAGTCCAAAGTAAGATTTTTCAGTACTCTGATCTCTTCATAAGGCAAATATTTAGGAGGAGACATGTTTGGATTGAATCTGTAGCCAGCCAAGGAGTATGTGAAAGGAGGATGTCCTGTTTTGAACGAATAAATGTTCCGATCTGCACCATCGGTACTAGCTAAAGCGACATTACAAGTGTTCCACGATGAGTTTTCGTCGTTGGAGAGAGGTTCTGGGTTTCCGGTTTTTGGGTGGTTTGAGGACGAGAAATGCGTTGTTATGTCCTGAGTTTGACTTAAAGAATAAGATGTTTTGACTTGATAACCCGAGAATTGGCTTTGTAAGCGGCCGCTAGGAGTTTTGGGACCCGTCAGCGTCCTCAGCGGCTTTGTCTGGATTGTGCTTATTTCAAAATCATCAAGTGCTAGTTTCGTGTTTGACCTCGGAAGACAGAACAAATCGAAATCTGCAAAAGGTGAGTTTTTTCCTGTTGTCGGATCAGTATTCGCTTTGCTGATTTGGTAATGTCTTCTTCCCACGGTACCATCATATACTACGGAATCATAATCCGGCCCCTCAGTATAAGCGTGGCTTCCATTGCTGCTTTTGTAATGTTTATATCCATGATAAGGAACAAACATCCCCAGAGACTTCCCTTGTACACTGAGAACCAGTGTATCGAGCTCAGCAACAGGGAGTTTTTTTCTCAAATCGATAAGTCTGGAATTTTTCACGTCTAAAATATCGTACATGACATTATTTGCAGCAGATATGCTATCTAATGCTTCTCTGATTGCTTCCTCGATGTCATCTGGTCGCACATCGTCTGAAAACTTGAGGAGAAAAGGTTCTCTCTTGCCTTCAAACTCAAATTTGATTTCTTTGTAGGCTTTTGTGCTGAACAATTTCATGAGGCTGTAGCTTCGAATCAAAGTAAAATTTATTAATCACTAAGAACAAACTTTTCAGCGTTAATAACTCATTACTAAATTTAATTCAAGAACCTCCGACCGGATAGCGTTATTTTCCAAGGAGGATAAGAGAAATAAAACGATGTAAGTGTGAAATGTACCTTCGTTAGAAACAAATACGTATTTTTATGAGTAATGGATCAATATCCCTTAAAAAAAAAAAAGGACAAAAGGCGTATTTTCCGACTGAGCGTTTTAAGCAATAAAAATTTTCTGAACTGGAACGGTTTTAAGCCTTAATAACACTAGTGTAATAGTGGAATTCCATTCAAATTATGTTGAATATAAACACAATATTCATGAGAATGAGTTCAAACCAGAGCAATCTACTGTGCAAAACAAAAAGAACTAGCAAAAGTTTTACTTTGAAAGAACTCAGAGTGCAGGTGATTATCTGAAAAGTTAGATGATTCGTCTCAAAGAACACAGTGTTCATGTGTATTTTTTAAAGAAAATGCAATTAGGCATATACTTTTTGTTCAAGATTTTGTCATCGATACAAAACTCTTACCGATTTTCCATCATAATTTCCTAAATCACTTTTTTCAGAGTTTGGAGATTCTCATTGCTAGAGGGCGGTATGAGATGTGAATGGCGAACGTTGTAGATTTCTGTGCCTCCGTGGGCGGTTTGCTGAACGTTTTCCCTAACGATTAACATCATGTTAACAAAAAAAAAGCAGAGGTCAAATTATTTTTTGCTTTTTCAATCACACAAACTGCACGCAAAACTGATGTAGTTTCACTTATTCGGCAAAAATAGAAATTCTCTATTTCCTGCAGAGGAAGCTTCTCATTGCATCGTTCATATTATGAAATCGAACTTATTTAAAAGAAATCAGTTGCTTACCATCTGAAAGCTCTATATGAAGCCTGAAAAGAATAGATAACATCAGACTCAATTAATTATGAAAGATTAGGACAAATCTGTATATTCCAAAAAGAGATTCTTTGATGAAGATTTAGGATTCTCCTGTTTTTCATCGAGAATTTACATAGTTGTCTTTTGGAATTCGAGCCTTGCTGCATTAGATGAGCTGCGATTCCTTATCAATTATGACTTTCAGAAAACAGAGTGTCATCATTGATTTTCTCTCTATTTAAGCTCTGCTTCTTTGAAGAGCTTATAATTTTTAATTATTTCAAGGAAAAAGATTTCTCTGCAATCCCACACAGGAGTGCAGACCGAAAGCCTACAGAAATGACTGCTAAAGGTACTTAACGTCTTCCTGGTCTCTTAATATGATGACTAATATTACGGATCTATCTGAAAATAGATGATCGAAATATATTACTACAATCTGACTTTCATTCTTTTTCCATTCCCATTTTTTCCTTGGATTTACCATAATGCTTAGGTATTGGCAGCTAAAGATCACGATGGCGTTTGTTTGCGTTCATTAAGAACCTGTTGAGCTAATTTCAAAGGGGCAAACCACATGTTGCAAATATCAACCAAAAGTTGGATTTGGTCGACCGGCTGAAGTATCCGAAGTGCCTAGAAAAGGTTTCAAAAGATCGATTGCAATTCGCAATAACCTTCCGAATTCATACTCCAATCCAAATCCTAATTTGGATTCAGTTGAAATATATTTTTTTGACTTTAGTCAAAATCCAAAAAGAGATTTTCAGTCCAGAGACCAAGAGCTACCTGCAGGTTCTGGACAAAATGTGCTTGCATAATCCGATGATAAAAGGAATTCTATAAACAATTTTACATCTCTATTAAGACGAATTCATATTATTCAATACTAGACCGCGAATGGCATTGAATATTTTTTGCACAGATTGCATATTATTGTTGTTTCAATATCTATTTCATTGTCATTAAATGACAATCCTTCTAACTGCTAATACTTCCCAAATCTTTCGTTTCAATTAGTGAATATAGATTCCTTTCATCATTCACAAAATTGCTTTCTTGTAGTGTTAGAGACGCCAGAGATATCACCAAAAGTTCCAGCTGCGATAACCTTTCTTTCAAATCAAATCTTTAATTATGTCTTGCTAATCTCAACGAAATCACTCAGCCGATTAAGATAAGAATGAGGTATAAGAGAGCTTTACAGCAGCTATTTATTTAGCTGTTGTCTTAGTTGCCTATGCATTTTAGGGTGCGGATACAAATGTTTGATATTCGAGGACATTGTGAAGATATGTTAACCAAAATAAGAGCCTCAGAGTGCAATTTGCGCTTCCAAATAACAAATACCAGCGCGTTTCTTTTTTACAAATCAGACTATTTCTGAATCTTTTTCAATGTCTATTTATATATGTAGGAAAAATGTCACAATTTCTCACGCATATCGAATCTGGTTGAAGAAAAGCAAGCTATTACACAGGCCGAATATAGGTAAAATGTCATCAATATTAAATTGCCAACTTGGGATCTTCCATCTCCAAATAAAATATAAAATTCTTTTGGATTTTGTTGTGAGTGTACTGGGTTTATTTTCTTTTGGAAAATCACTGCTTCGAACAAAACTTAATTTTCCGTGAACTTTTTGTTCAATATTTTTGAAAATCAAATTTCAAACTGAAATTACTGAACAACCGTATCTAGACAGCTCACCCAAAATAGAGTTACTCAGCAATTCATTCCGACCTATTTGTTCCATCAAAACATCAGTAATTACAACAAGTAGAATGTGCTCTCTTCCAGAAAATCGGATTTGGAATAATATCATATCCCAGCAGGACTTACCTTCAACTAGCACCCCATAAAGAAATCACTCGAAAAATTGAATTTATGACTCCTTATTTACATCTCTTATAGATTCGCTCAAAATTTCGTAGGAACCTCTACTCCTACGATTCCAACCTCCAGTTGTGAAATATTGTTATTATGAAGAAAGTTTTTCCCTTGCCTTACAATGAGGTTTCACAATGGATTTTGTTAAATATTTGAAATTTAAAGCATGTATTATATCATTGTTGAAAGCTACATTGCGTGAAAATTAATGCTTGATTGTCGCGCAGCGAATTTATAACAGGTGGATCTTTTTCCAATCCACATTTTTGCAAGCCTTAAGCTTCCTTCTAAACTTGAAAAACCTACCCCACATTTCAAAATAGCCGACAATAATTAGCCCATTTAGTCTTTCGAACTAAAAGGACTATAAAAGTGAAAAAAAGAATATTCTGAGTCATTCAGTGACGAATCATAATTTAGATGTTAATATAGGACGAGATCTAATTCTTTTTTCCATTAAAAATGGAGAGCATTTGGGAATGCATCACTGGAATGTTTACTGAAATAAAATTTTAAATGCACATTACTTTGAAAAAATTTTACGGTTATTGAATCATTGCCTTTGTATTTCTAAAAGATGAGTCATGAATTTCATTTTTTTTGCATAGAAATCGCTTTCTGTGGCCCTCTACTTCAAATAATTTTTTCGTTTTTCGTTGCATAGCTGAGGAATAAGGTTGTAACTCAAGTATTTAGACTTTTTACTGAAAAAGTGGACTCAGTAAAAATTAAAATATAGAAGAGTGAACAAAAGTCTCGAAAGGGAATTTTAAATCAAATTATCTTGGCGCGGAATTCTTCATTTCAACAATAGGACGGAATCTGAGCTTGAAAAATGCATTTGGTGGAGTAAAGAGAGGGGAATTATGTCCATAGCATGAACAAAAACTCATCTAAAGGAGGGTCCAAACGAAAAAATCTTTTTCATTTACTGATTTGAAAAATTTGAATTATCTATTATCCCACTGCTACAGTAATCCCATCACTATTTAATCAGAGAGGTTTCAAAGAAGAACAAATTGTAAATCTCCAAATTTTTTTCCATTTATAACTCAGTTATTTATGATGAGACGATCGCTCACTGTTACTCTAACCGTCTTCCTGAGCATAACTTGCCTCCATACAATCGCACATACCACACTTCAGGAAGACCACCCCCACGCCCATGGTTTCAAGGAATGGATGTCAAGACACAACAAGCAATATAGTGTCCATGAGGTGAATGCCAGGTTCGCTATTTGGAAAAGCAACCATGATTTTATCCGAGAGCATAACGCTAAAAACCTTCCCTGGACGCTGGAGATGAATTCTTACGGCGATTTGACGAATGAAGAATTCTCTGCGCTGCATTTGGGCCTTGACCCAACAATTGCTTCCCTCGAAAAAGAAGGTCTTAGAAGAAACCTAGAGGAGACTAGCGACAGTAAAACTAATGATACTGACGCTGAAATTGCTCCTTCCCCTGCAAATGGCACTGATTCGGGGAATAATCTCGATATGAGGAGCTCGAGTAATGACACTGAGAATGAAGCTGCCGCCAATAATACGAAAAATAACTCCAACCTCGGAAACAATACAACTGCCAACTCCTCTCAATCTAATTCCACAGCCAATAGTTCAAATACCTCAGATATCAGTACAAATTACCAAGTCAACAGTTCGAGAAAACCAGCTGTTGATTGGAGAAATCTAACTTCAGTGAAAAAACAGGGTAGCTGTGGCGCTTGCTGGGCATTTGGATCCGTAGGCGCTCTCGAAGGTCTTTACGCTTTGAAATACAACAAAACTATTGATCTCTCTGAACAACAACTCGTAGATTGCTCAACGCCTTTCGGAAATACTGGCTGCTGGGGTGGATCTTTCGGCAGATCATTCAATTATACTCGATCCCATGGTGTCCAGCTCGCTTCAGACTATCCGTACACTGGAAAGAACGACGAGTGTAAATACGATGAGAAGAAAGTCGTATTCAAGAACGTTGATTATAAGATCATTCCAGAAAATGATATTGCTGCTCTTAAAGCGGTCGTAGCTGTTCAACCGGTTGCAGGAGGCATTGATTGCCGAAATGACTGGATTCAATTTTATAAGAGTGGAGTTATTTCAAGTGATTGCGGTGGAAGTGTTAGCCATGGAATACTCATTGTAGGATTTGATTCGACACCTGATGGACAAGAGTACTGGATAATCAAGAACTCTTGGGGACCGACTTGGGGTGAAAATGGGTTTGCACGTATTGCTATGGGTAATCAGAATGATGGTGCAGGCGTCTGTGGGATTAATACCTATGGAGTCTATCCAACGCTTTAAAGAAGAAAATTGATGGTTGCAACGGAAAAAGATTTTGTATAAAAGTTTGATACCACTATTAACACGTTATAATTTTAGTTTATTTTAGTTGAAGAATCGTGCTAGATTCGTATGTGTATACATTGTCAATATCCATAACAATATCTCATGACGTGATTATTAGTCTTAACTTTAATGGGGAACTTTACATTTAATATTTATAAGAGCATTATCGAGGCTGCAGACGATTTTGTCAGAACTTTGCTGTGATTTTGGATGCTAATCAATGGAGGAAAGGCGACCAACTTACTTCAACGTTTCTTCTCTAATAATTTAATTTGTCTTCGGACAATTTAGATCCAAATGATTCTATTTTATTTTGATTACTAATTTAAGGGTATCAATTCCTTTGACTACTGTTCCTAAGTGAGACTCTCACTACTAAAGTAGAGATTCCTACTCATAGTGTTAGACTAAAAATGTTTTTGTGGTTTTATAAGTTTCGTACAAAGAGTCGATGTTTATCTTTGAATAAAAATCGCTGCTTTCGTTTATATATAGATGAGTAAGATTTAATGTCGTAAAATTTGGAATAAAAAAAAGCTGTGACAGTAAAATGTAATAATTTCATAGAGTCGTTTCTTTTATTTTTTGTGTGTTTTTTAAATGAATCGAGACTGTTGCTGCGAAGTGCTCGGCTGCTGTTTCATCAGGGATATTTAAAGAGTTGGATATGAAGCCATCATGTTGATACCGCAGAGGCCTGCACCTCCGTTGTGGCTTCCAATAGCAACGTGGAAGTATCCTCCAAGTCCCCATTGTGGGCCCCATGAGTTCTTAACAATCCAGTACTCTTGACCTTTTGGGGTCTTGTCATAACCAACAATCAACACTCCGTGATCAAGTTGAGTTCCGCAATCGGCAGTGATAACACCGCTCTTGAATAATTGGAGTGTCATGCTGTTAGCTTCGATTCCGACTGAGACTGGTTGTCTGGAAACAGCAAGCTTCAAAGCCTTGGTGTTGTTAGCAGGGACTTCTTTGAATCCAGAGTTTTTGAATGCGACTCTTTGTGAGTTGTGCTTGCATTTGTCAACTTTAGCAGCGTATTCGTAGCCTTTTTCTGGTTCGATTCCGTAATCAGCAGTGTATTGGAAGGCGAGGGTCATGAGACCACCATCACAGCCTTGATTTCCGTAGAGGGCTGAGCAGTCGATCATTTGTTGGTCAGAGAAAGAAACGAGTTTCTTATTCTTGATATAATGAAGTCCTTCGAGAGCTCCGCTGGCAGCAAAGGCCCAGCATCCACCGCATTTGCCTTGATTTTTGACACCAGTGACAGCACCTGATTTTCTCCAATCAACGGATTTTGGAAGAGCATATCGAGTAGGTCTTCTTGCACCAAGGAGAGTGCCATTGGTAGTGTTGGTGTTAGTGTCGATCTCGGTGCTGTTGTTGTTGTCATCACTGTCATCTTCGATGATATCGTCAAGGTTAGCAAAGTCATTATCAGCAGAGCTTCCCAAGAGATTGTTCAATGGCTTGGTTGCTTTCAAGGTAGGGTTGAGACCAGTATGTAAAGCAGTGAACTCTTCAGGAGCCAAAGCAGCATACTGGTTCATCTCAAGTTGAACCTCAGGGTGTTCGGAATTGTATTGTTGAACGAAATCGTAGTTGGCTCTCCAGTTGTAGAATCGGACAGCCATCTCTTCAATACCGAAACGGTTGTTGAATTGTGAGTTCCAGTCCTTGAAGATGTTGTAGAAAAGGACAACATCCTGTTGGAATTGCTGTTGTCTGAAAGACCCTGCGAAAGCAGTGAAGCTGCAAAGTCCGAGGAGGATGGTAGCTGTGATAAGAATTGATCTTGTCATTGCTGTCGTTGGAAGGGATATTTGAAGGTAGTGAGTGTGAAAAGTAAAAGTAATTTGTGAGTAATATGATTTTTGATTATAATCTTCGCGTATAAATAGTGGAGAGGACTACTGAATAGGGCCATTGCAACTCTTGAAAAATTAAAATTTAAAATCACACATTTAGCCTTTTCAGTAAATTTACACTGAACAAGTCATTTGAGCCAAGCTCATACCATCATCTCAGGTCCATTGAAGTAAAGCAATTCATCCAAGGTGTGCTGAACTGGAAATTAAGAAAATCCTCAGCTTTTCTCCTAAGTGAAGGCAATGGAAATTTGCTTTGAGATATTCAAAGCGTTTTATTGTATGTATTCGAAAGATTTCTTCTTTTTATAATTGAGGAATGCAACTTCAAAGTTTCACTGGCTGGATAGATATGGAGCGGCAATTGGCCTAAAGAACCTGACACGAAAAAGTACATAAAATTATGGACCTTTATAAAACGAAAGAAAGAAAAGTCCCTTCGTTGTTTTACTAATTCATACATTTTTCAGGGGAATTTAACAACGATAGGCAATCATCGCTTGTCTTCATTTCAAAAGTTCTTCCACAATTTAGTTTATCGCCATAACTCCTGGGAACCTAGTCTAAGAATTGCTCCATTTTGCATTTTATACTCTCACTCATTCTACTATTGTGTTTTATTGTAAATTCTCTAAATTGAAAACGAACAGTTTCATCACTCAGTCTTTGGTTTCATCATTGCAATCGTATCTTTGAATTTTCTAACTATAACAAGGAAAATTCATCTTCATATTGATCTGTGAGTTTTTCAGGTGAAACAGCCTGTTGTTAGTTGAAATATTTCCGCCAGCCGATACAATCTTAAAGAATTCATTCGTTATTAGTGCTTACTGAACAAAAGGAATTTTCATTTTTATTTTGTAATAAAAATTAGTCACTTATTCTCGATGTTGTTTCTTTAAACATGCCCTTGAAAGAATTCCGCTCCTCTCCTCTAAATCCCTCGTGAATTATCCATCGTAAAATTTTCTCAGCTTGCAGCTAAAATATGAGTTTGAAAGTCTAATCTAATGGAATATTTCTTATGGGTGGAATTAAATATCACTTTATGAAATTTATCTCTAATTCGAAACCAGAACGTTTTTGTGTTTTTGTTTTTTGTTTTTTGTTTTTTGTTTTTTCCTGAGACAAGTTAAGTTTCTGTGAATTTAATTGGTTTAGAGCATTTCGTACTGACCAAAGTGTTGTCCTGGTAGTTCGATCATTGGAAGAAGTTATAATTTTTTCTTATTTGATAAATTGAGAAACAAGTTTTGAACTAGCTCTCAGTAAAAACCCAACTCTAATTTTCAGAGCACTTGAACTGAATAATTTTTCTGAAAATCAGACTCTCATATCAGTGTTTTCGATATTTTATCAATAGATAGTTTAAGTGAGAAAATTGTATAACATTTGTGCATAACGTAGTCAATCATTTTAGGAGGCGCTATCGTAAGAGTCTATGTAAGCCTCGATATTAGGTTTCGAAATAATTCATGCCACGCTAGGCCCTTCAGCCAACAGGCGGAGTTTGGTTTGAGGGAAATAATGGTATCCAATTCTTTTCGACTTTGATTTGGCATTCAAAAGCCTAATAACTTCAATCACTAAATTCGTTTCTTTGTAATTCAATCGTCTTTGGGTCATAGAGTTACACAAAAGGATCTCCAGACGATTCGCGATATATATTATTCTTTTTCTCTAAATAAACTCATCATTAGTTACCAAAGTATTACCATAATTGTGAAAATCAATAAATTCGAGATTTAACAAGGGAATATATACGATTCAGATCAAACAAAAATTGATTTCAAATCAAGCCAAATCTGATCAAATTGCTTTGTATCAGCTACTATCATTAATATGATATCAACAATGATTTAACACACCAATATGCTATCATCCACTTTTTGAAAAGAGGAAGCTCATTTTATCACTTCCGTTATCCAGACAATCTCCCACCGAACTGTTCTTCTAACCCGCCTTCAAAACTCAACAAAAAAGCACTTTCAACTCCTTCATATTGCGAAGAAACTGCACAAAATCTGATCAGTTGACAATAGTACAGGACTAATTTTTATACGGTTCCTTTTCTCAAACTCTCAGGAAGTATTTTATTTATCGCTACAAAGACAATGAAACTCTATGCGCTTATCATAGCCGGTGTAAACCCTAACGGAAACACCTATATCTATAGCAGCGAATACGAACTTTCCAGCTTTGCTTTTTTCAGTCGTAATTCGATTAAAGGTTGTTTCAAGTTCATTTGCAGAGAAACCACCCCTCTGCTTACCAAAGGCCCGAAAGGCGCCAGAAATACAGCTGAGCATAAAAACACTGAAGGCAGCTATACCGTTCATATTCAATACTCTTATGCAGAAAAATTAGCTTATTATGCCTTCTGTGACTCCTCTTATCCCAAAAGAGTTGCGTTTAAATGCCTCAATGAGTGCATGGAGTCTTTCGAAACAAAGTATGATGATACTTGGTCTAAAGTATGCAAAGATGAAAATTTGCTTTGTGGACTCAACGCGAAGATGAAAGAATTCAGTGACCCAACAAAAGTGGATGTAGTCATCGCAGCTCTCAAAACGACAGATGAGATCAAGTCTATTCTTCACAAAAATATTAAAGAGCTTCTAGAGAGACATGGAGACCTGGACAAGCTATTAGAAAAGAGCATCGATTTGAATACTCAGGGAAGAGAAATGCTTAAACAATCAAGAAAACTCGATAAGTCTTGGTGGAGGTGGTGCTGGTGCTGCTGCTTCTAAAGACTTGGGGAGCAATAATGCAGCGAAAATGATTCTCGATTAAGTTAATGTAAGAAATGTGACATAATTTGTTCAAAAAATTAAATTTAAGTATGAATATTGATTGTTATGATTTTTTAAAAAAAGAAACTGTTGAAAGACCTTGCTCTGTATACATAGGTTTTTTCTTATAATAAAGCAAGAAAAATGATAAATTTTCTCGCTAGGAAAGATCTGATTCCAATTTACAGAAATGATAAGATCAGAGGTATATTCTTATCATCAAGAGCAAAATAATATTTGAAAATTCAACACAAGAAAATATTTCAGCTCCAAACCACAATGTGCTCTATCTAATCGAAAATGTCCTTCAATATCCAAGCATTGTTTATCATTGTTTATCCTAGGCTTAAGAGACTCGATTTAGGAATAGATTTCCAAGCAACCGTGCAGATATAGAAGATAGATTGAAAATAAAATCGGCCTTATTTAGTATATATGAAGCTTTTATATATAAGGAAGCTTTATTTAATATTTCTTACAAGTATTCTTATACAGATTTTTTCAAATCAGTCTTTAACTAAATAATTCACCCCTTCTCGATTTATAGCGTAGGATAGGAACCAGCGATGTTGATACCGCACAATCCTGCTCCGTTGTTCTGGTCTCCCATAGCAATATGCACATACCCTTTCTGACCATATTTTGAGCCCCATGAATTCTTCACAATCCAGTAGTCACGTCCTTGAGCATCTGTATCATAACCAACGATCAACACTGCGTGGTCTAGCTCCGTTGAGCATCCCTCAGTGATAACACCGCTTTGGTAAAATTGAACATTCATATTAGCAGCTTCGATGGCCACGGAGACAGGTTGTTGCGCAACGGCAGCTTTCAAGGCTAAACAGTCGTTTCCAGGCACCTCTACCATTCCAGTGTTCTTGAACACAGCTTTCTTGGGATCGTGAGTGCATTTCTTGACTTTTCCCGCGTATTTGTATTTTGATTCAAGCACGATGCCGTGATCCTTTGTATAACTGTAAGCGTCCATCATAAAACCACCGTCGCAGCCGAAAGTTCCGTAGCTGGCGGAACAATCCATTAATTGTTGTTCAGAAAAATCGAGGAGCTTTTTATTCTTGATGGCATATAGGCCTTCGAGAGCGCCACTGGCAGCGAATGCCCAGCAGCTACCGCATTTACCCTGATTTTTAACAGAAGTGACGGCACCTTTGGTCCTCCAATCAACAGACTTTGGCAGTCCAGCATATTTGCCTGACGAGCGGTCTTTACCGCGACTGTTGTCATTGCGGTTGTTGTTGTTTTCATTTTTCTTGTTCTTGTTCCTTCGTTCTAAGTTATACTCTGAGTTGTAGCCCAAGTTTAAAGCTGCGAACTCTTCAGGTGTCATACCAGCGAAGTGATTCATTCCGAGCTTAAATGTGAGGTTCTTGGAGTTCTGTTCTCGGATGAACTCGTAGTTTGCCTTCCAGTTGTGGAATCGGACAGCAAATTCTTCAATGCCGTATTGAAGGTTGAATTGTGAGATCCAGTCCTTGAACGCGTGATAAAATTCGACAATATCTTGTGGACCTTCCAGAGACTGAGAGGAAGCAGTAAAGGAGCAAAGTCCGAGGATAAGAACAATTGTGATGGGGAGTGACTTAAACATTTCGGAGTTGGAAATGAAAGGGGTTTGAAGTAAAGTAAAGTAAAAGTATTTAGTAATTGCTAATTTGTGGTTTTTGCGGTCGTTAAATACTTGAGGCACCTACTGAATAGTGCAACATATAAAAACCCTAGTCAGTAGTCGAATTAACGGTCTGTTTTCTTCTATTATTCCACATCTATAGTTCAGCTTTCCAAGAACTTCCATACGGTTGCCGATCTGACCTAGTCGAAAAATTGAGGGTTTTCCCTATTGATAAGCCAAGACGCTATGTTTTTCTTTTAGTTTGGATGTTTTCTTGGCGTTATTCTAAAGAAACCTTCGATTTTGAAAAAGCTATTTTTGATTTCGGGATTTACTGAAGAGGTACTTTATCATAGATCAATAACAAAATGCCTGGGAGGAGAGCATATTGAAATTATTAAGTTATACATCTTAGATATGGTAAATACACTAGGCTTTCGAGCGTACCACGAAGTTTATGTCATTTCATTTATATGAACTATTATTAATACACATACAACGATTTCTGGGAACCTAAAATGATTTGGAGTTTCATTGGGTGGGTTGTGTCATTACGTGCATTTATATATCTACCAAGAAAGTTATGCATATGAATCAAAATATTGCTTCACAAAACCATGTTCATTAAGACTGCACATTTGTCCTAACAGAATTGTTTAAAGAACAGCAGTGTTCACATGTCGCCAACAAACAAAAAAGAAAAAAAAACGAGTTTGGGTTAACAAATTAGGTTAACTAGCTTGCAAATTCTGAAAGAATCCTTTCACCCTGCCTTTCTTCTGGGAAGGGTACTTACAGATTATTATGAATCCTGAGTATTCATTAAAAACGCCTGAAAATTAATGTAATAAAGTTATTAGACCGAATTCGAATATAATTTACGGAGCTAAAGAGAATTTTTATTACGGAAAAAGCCTCTCTGCTAAGAAAAATTAGTTTCCTCTTTATTTCCGGCTCTTTAACAAACAGAGAGAGCTTTATATAGGTTAAGTAAGGCCAGCGCAAAGTTATATGATTCACTATCACTGAATATGAAAAGTATTGTGCAGTTTGTGTAAGTAATGTTTGCAATATCGATAATGCTATATTTAAATCGAGTTATTCAGCAAGCTTAATGTCAGAGGGCTCTGTATTTAATTAGTCTCTTCCTCTCTCGCGTTGTTTAAGTCAAGAAACATTAGCAACAAAAAGTTAAGGAAAAAGAGTATCAAAATTGCTCAGTTAACAAGAAAATATTATGGAGTCACTGGATAACTTGAAGCTCAAAATACAGTGAATAGACTCTATCTTATTGAAGTACCTAGTCTTGCTTAATTCCTCATATTATCCAAACAAGAGCGAGACGTTCTACTATTATATAAAGAATGCAATTGCTACATTCCTTATTTTATTTTCTCCAGTGATGCTCAAATTTTTGGTACCTCAAGCAGGCAGTCAATTCGAAGTCTCAATTAAGTCAATCATTATAAGAGTTTAGATCTCTCTTTGAACGCATAAGTCCGACTCCGTTTATTCATTCATTATCTGAACAAAACTAGAGAGAAATCATGCGATTCATCCTAACATCTGAATATTTCTTGTTCAGCGGCACCTGCAATGTTGGAGACATCCGAACTAATTGAAAATACAGCTGATATCATCGTCAATTCTACAGGAAGATAAAATCTCTGTCTGTACCGGGCTGCCTCAAGGCGTTTCTATTCCGACTTTTGCTCTCTTTGAATGACAATTCCCATAGCAGTAATCAGGTCTCTGAGTCTCCATCTCAAATCAACTAATAATTTAATGTGTATAATTCAGATGCGTAATTAAATTTAGTTTGGAGCAACTTCAGTTCAAAAAAGAAGAAGAAAGAGAACCAATGTCAAAGAATTCGCTATCTATTTTTTACTTGTTAACTTCGTATCACGAGAAGTTGAACTCACTCCATATATAGTTGGGAACACCACATACGTATGATTGTTGACACAAGATACAGATTCATCATAAAGCAAATATTATATGAAAAAGGAGTAAGAAAATAATTATAGTCACAAATGCGTCTCTTGGATGGTTGAGGCATTTGAAATATCAAAATTGATAAGAACTGAACAACATTTGTAGCATGTAGACAACTTTTAGACTAATATTAGCAATTTGAACCTCTTTTCTTAAATACATTAGAATTGCTATTTTTGATATCTGGGTCCTGATTTCACATTTGTAAACATTAGATCTATCATTTTATTTTGAAATAACAAAATGAACAAGAAGACATTACACAAATATATAATTGGTTTCAATGATTCACTCGAAGCTCTTGTTTTTGATAATGATCTTGAATATCCCACTAAGTAAAGCAATCAGACATTACTGGCTCTAATAACGAAATGAATTTGATAAAAACAGACTCGTGAGTAACAAATATTACTTTCGTCAGAAGTATTTCCAACGTCAATGACCTTCTCGGCTTTGAAATCCAACAACTTGACTTTGGAGTCACCTGAAGTATTAGCCAATGTATCTCCACTGGGATTCCAACGCACAGAGTAGATATGATCTAATATAATAATTTTATTAATTTCACAAATTTAAAGCTCCCAAAGAAATTGAAGGCAAACAAAGATAAATTATAATAGCTTCTACTCAAATGCGATTCGGCGGTTTTTAACTACCTGTATGAATTTTATCATAGGTTTTCACGATCTTCTCCACAAGTCGGTCATATATCTTAATATTTTTATCGTAGCCCACTGAAGCTAGCAAATTTTCGTTGCTGGGACAAAGATCGATCCAACATGTTCGATCACCTTGATAGGAGTAGTGCAAATTAATGTCAAACTTTATCAAATAAAAGAAGGAAGATGCACGTAAGGAAGTATTTCTGTAATTACTAGACCTTTCAAGTTGAATTGGGGTATTCAATGTAAGTTTGAATGTTTCCACATCTAAAATGTTTAGTCGTATCCTATCATACTTGATGAAAAGCAAAGGCTCGCTGGGATTTAGGCTCCACTTGCAACGAGCGATGCCATCTAAATAGCAATCATAAATTGTTAAGGCGTGACAATGCTTGAGAGAATAATAATACAAAAGATAAAACTCAAGATTCAGTTTACCAGCATGGTAGCTCATATTCATCTGTACATGAGAGAGATATTTGTCAGCATTTATCTCTGAAATTAAACACACGTCATATCGATCGATTGTGGCAGCGATCTCTTCACTGGAATCGAAATCAAATCCGGCAATCCAATTTTCTAAAAAAGTTATAAGACGAGAACATTAAAATTTATGTTACTTTTAGACGTAGTATATTGCGCATGCCACTTTGACTTACGACACAGTCTTATCATGTCTTTCGCTTGTGAAGCGTTAGCATCGATATTGAACAAGTAATAAACTGTTTTTCCTTCAAGAGAAATTGCACCAAGAATATTTTCCCCGAGAGTTGAACGTCACATCTCCGTCACCAGTTCCTAGATACACCAGAGATTGTAATAGAAGATAGGAGAGATATTGATAAGATGAAGAAGGATAAATCTACAGAAATCGAAAAGTCTATTCAAATTGTTACTTCAAATAGTATCGTCAAAAGTGAAAACTTTTCTTGGTGTCCATTGCTTTGAAATGTCGAATATTTCTAGATTAGCTGAGGTGTCATAGCATTGATGAAGTGAGACCAAAAGGCTTGTGTTAGGGATCTCCTTCACAAAAGTCCAGCTGATTACCTCTTAGTGCCATGTCAAATGTAAATTGTATGATACCATTCTTTTTGGGGAGCTGGGCACCTTTAAAGATGGCATACACTTGTTGCGTCTTTGCCTCAACTATGCTATTCCTGTTATTTTGGTGTGAGCAATATGCGAGCAGCTCTGAGGGATTTCCAATGTTTGATTAATTGAGTCAAGTGAAAAAAACTGGAGAAAACAACTCCAAATCAGGAAAAAACAAAAAGGAAGCAAGAAAGGCGCAAATAGTATCAAGCGAATTAGATCACCTCTAGCTTTTTTGGTTTTAATTTGAATAGATTTCACTTGTTTATCCCCTTGAGTTTGCTTTGATTCTTCGACATTTAATGTGGGTGAAATACACATCTCATCTTGTTTTATCAGCATCTCTTTAAGCTCAGGCAGTTTTTTAGAATCGAGACTGAGCATCTTTTCCAGCAGATTCCGCAATTCCTCACAATCTTTGAAACCCTCTGCTAATGTCTCGTTCACTTCAACCTCATATGTGGCTGATTTCAGGTTTAGGATTCCTCGAAGACTCTCGAATTGAGTGTGAGTTATGTTTTTCAATCTTAAAACTAAATAAGCCAAAGCTTTAATTTCTCCTGCTAAATGTTGTGAAGTTAGCTGCTGTCACGCTTGAGAAACACTGGTGGTTTCCTGTTTTCTCTCCGTAACAGTGGATTCGAATAGTTTTGCCCAATTTCCCAAGAAGAACGTGCCTCCTTCTTTCATGATGCAGATGTTTTCAGGCGATAACATTTCAAAAATCCTTCTCATATGGAAATCTTTCCACAGAAATTGAATGTCATAGAGGACATCACTTATCAATTTTTCAGTCAGTTTCGAATTTTCCAGATCAAGAATCTTATGTTCTTGGTCAAGCTGAGAGCTCAAAGAGATATGAGGAAGAATAGCGCAGGCTAAATGCTTGCCATTCTCACCCTCATCACTCATTTCGAAAGAATTGATAAGAATAGAACCAGGATGACGAAATTGCAGACGAAATAGCTCTTGAATGAATAGAGTAGCTACTTTGCCATCGTCCTCTTTCACGAAATCTTTCGTATTGTCAAGGATTCTGATCCTATGCTTCTCGTTTGAATAGCGGGACTTTCCTTCGAAGACTTTATAAGAAACTGTCTCAGCCACTAATTCGAGATCCTCGCAGGTGAATTTAATCTTGGGAGGAACGGCAAACTTCTCAGTGTTTTGCTGTAACATGCTTTGTTACAAATGAAAAGAGAAATAAAATTTAATTTACGATACTCATGCAACTACACTGTATTTATCGACTCAATACTTAATTAAATGAATATGTAGAAGAACTTGAAAATTTACTTCCAGTCGTCAAATACTCACAATTTTGTTGTGAGCTTTTAAGGCCAAAGAAAAAATGAGAGCTCCAAAAATTCTGTGATATTTATTTTGAAGTGAGCCTTCGAATAACAAAAACGTGTAAAGCTAATATGATAAAGCGCATAGACCTCAAGAATAGAAATTTTATCAATAAAATGAAGGATCACCCAGAAACAAAGTATTTATTTGCATTTTAGCACTTTTTATGCATTTGAACATTAGTCGAAACTTATTAAAGGTGAAACCAAATAATGCCTGCATGTGTCATTAAGACAAAGAAAAATAACGAGATAATCTAATTTGGCTTTGTTGGGAAATTCAGTATCCAATATTTATGCTTTATTCATATCAGTGTTGAAAAAGAGAATAATAACATCTATGTTCTAATGGGAAAGAAATGAATTACTTTTGCTTACTTTCTTGATTCGAACTGCGAATATGTCTGAATCATAATTGCTCATCTACTTGACTGATTTCTTTATTGTAGTTGATTTTCCTACTCAAAAAAACTCTCTGTGCTGCAATAAGCAGAAGTAGAAGTTTATTCATCGATGCCATTGAGTATCTCAACAGCTTCAACAAAATTGTATTCAAATTTTCATAAAGAATATACAGTCTTATCATATTGATGATAGTCATACAGAACAGGAACCTACACTCAGAATATTCCTTTTTTCCCCCTTCATCAATCAGTAAGATTGAATTTTTCCTGAAGACTGTCTTTCTGCATCTATCAATCAAACATCTCTTTCAGTATCTGCTGAAGTTCTCAGAGAACACTCTGGAGAATACATAATTTGAAAACCAAAAAATGTAGGAGTCGTCGTCTGACGACAAGCCAATCATACTTCTCATTTATTCCGCCATATATAGCCTTTTAGCATAATTATCAATAAATTGACATGGTCTTTACAAGAGAAATTTTACTCAGAGACAATATTTAAGAGAGAGAGATGGAAAGCTCCTGAAAGTTGCACGGTAGCAGAAATCCCGCCTTTTTGATGAGAAGAAGACTTATTTTCCATCTCTTTCAAAAAATTTTAATGCCTTCATACCGATTATCAATATTCTCCTTATGACAGTTCATCAGCTTCGAGTTTGAAGAAACAAATGCTGTCTGAATATTTCGGAGAAAAGCTGTTTTCAAGGGAGCCTTGTTCGAATTACATACTAATTATCCAACCAAGTATATGATTGTAGAGATTCTCCTTTTTTTAACGGATGCTTACTGAGAAGAATGAGCATGATGCAAAGAGCAGTGAGGCTAACCCCGTTAGCCGTTTATTTTTGAGAGGGGAATAATTTAATGAATTCTCAACACCTGAACTATTATGCACATCATTGCGAAAAGTGAGAGAAAGGTGAATATTTCTAAGCATCTTCTTAACTAATATACATTTTTGAGCTCTAAGGATAAAAACGAGTCCTTCAACCAGATTCGAAGCCTACCTTGACGAAGAGGGTATGTAGATTCAACAATAAAATTTTAATTTCCAGGCGTTTTCGAAAAGAAGGATTTTTAGATTCCAAAAAAGGAGTCTACAGGCAAACCAGAGCTTGCCAACAAAACAGACCAACGCTCAAGTTTTAATCACTGAGCATATAAAGAGACAATGAGGACAAAAAGGACTTCTTCTGCAGCAAAAATCTTGTGCCTGCTTTTCGATAAAGGAAATTTTGAAAATTTACTGAAGCTTGAAATATTTTCTCATAAATTGTGTTTGATTCCGAATTAATGTCTTCCTAATGAGTTAATGAAAGCATTAAACAAATCTTCAACGAATTTTGGAGGGAAAATGCAAGCTCTATGTCAATTCATGGTGCAATACGTGAAATTCTATCAGTTATATGAATACGCGGAGAAACTTGTAGATGAGAGATGTTTTTTTTTGTAAATTTTCTCATGGAATAATTTCATCTTCTCTACATTACTAACTCGCTATTCAAAATGATGCATACGATCCCTTCTAAGGGTTTCGCGTAGTTGATAAGATGTTTTCAGTCAAAATTAGAATTTTCCCTCCAAATTTTTGTTAATTTGCCTCAAATCGCCTAGAAAAGCCTCATTCCCTAAGATAAATCCTTTGGAACGAGTGCTTTCAACATCCTATTCAAATTCATTAGAAAGGATATATAATGAACAACGGCTGCCTATTATTGTCACCGGAAAAAATTCGTTCAAGTTATTTTGATTTTAGAAAACATTATTTTTCTACTCTCAGCACTAATAGTTGAAAACAAAGGAGATATAGGAATAAGCCAATCTCAGTTGCTTCGATAAGCAATGAGCCATCGTATATGAGGTTTGATAAGAATTTTGAGAAGAGAGTTGTAATGCTGTTATTTTGGATGCACTCCAGCGAAGTAATATTGTTCTGCAAACATCGAACTTTTTAAGTCTCGAAAAACTCTGCTCGAAGATCTCTATTTTATCAACAAAATCAAATCAGTAATCAACTGAAGTTACAAAATCAATTTCTTAAAATCGAAGATCACTTTTACGTTTTTCAAAAATTGTGACACTATACTAAAATACTTGAGCTGAAAAAAAACGCCGTTATACGCAAACTACAATCTTCTCACGGATACCCTAACCATCTTTGGAAAGTGCTTTCTGCAAATGGACGGAAGAGCGAGATCCTTTTAGCCAGTTACTGATTTTCCGAATAATTCATACAAATTGTGAGTTGCACTGGACAGTCTACTTTTCGGCTATTTAAGGGCAGCATGCAAAATCAAAAATATAATACTTAATACTTTCACTACTAACACTACTCACAGCTCACAGAATCATTACCTCAATGACCAAATCAACATCCCTTATTTTGCTGGTTGTCCTCGGACTTTGCAGCTTCACTGCTTTCGCAGGGTCTTTCAGACAACAGCAATTCCAACAGGACGTTGTCCTATTCTACAACATCTTCAAGGACTGGAACTCACAATTTAACAACCATTTCGGTATTGAAGAGATGGCTGTCCGATTCTACAACTGGAGAGCCAACTACGATTTCATTCAACAATACAACACCG
>ENA-UOTX01000307-UOTX01000307.1-compost-metagenome-genome-assembly--contig:-NODE-307-length-55035-cov-10.332800_pt1 | contig 55035 bp, 39 predicted proteins | sample MGYA00238143_ERZ746982 | MGnify/ENA primary metagenome ERZ746982 (study PRJEB28758, sample SAMN06268862) | compost metagenome | isolation source: single cell | place: USA: California, Emeryville, Joint... | reverse complement strand
ATGGATGAATTTTGTACAAAGCCGATAAAGATGGCAGTAATTAAAGAGAAGCTGTTTTCAGTAGGTTTTTTTTGATATGTAATTCTGTTGTTTCCTCATTGAATACTAACGTACGTCTCTATTGTTAATTCAAAATATTTATTATTTTAACTTGGAAAATTCTATGTCAAGACGCAACGGTTATCATTTATTCCATAAAGCTTCTATAATCGAGTTATTCATACTTCTCTAATCGCTGCTTCTGATTATCTGAGAGAGTCTGAGAACACAACTAGAAGCCTCAAATCAAATCAAATCGGCATCGCATTGAAATAGAGAGATATTTAAAACTCAAGTGTAGCAGCACAAACGCGCCTAAATGGTTTTCGCTGAACATCTTGGTGAGAGGTAATGATATTTTTGTTATTTTATTTTTTTTTGCAAAGAAGAGATGCAGTTGTTAATCATTGTAGTAGGTGCTCAGTACATATAACCTTTGAAAGAGTGCGATTAAGAATAAAAATCCTAAGCTCTCGTATGAATTATGCTATTGGGATAATCTTGGAGCCTTGCTAACCATCGAGATATAATTTTTGAATATATTTCACTTTATTTCGTGCACAGTTTATTTTGAGAATTTTCTCTTCTGCTGCAACTCAGAATTTAGACGTTTAAATATTTTTCGGAATTTATTCGTTTGCTGAGTGAGATTACAAATTAATAAATAATAAAACAAAGCCAACAATGAACATCTTTCTCCGATTCAAAGAGAAGAACCATGCAAAAGCCTACTCTCATGAGTTTCAACTACTTACCAATAAAAGAATCATCATGGTGCTTCTGTGGACACTCATAACTGTTCTCGCTAATATAATCCAAATGACAATTAATCGAAAGATACATCTAACATTTTTTTACATTATCAGATTGGTAATGTTATTTATCTCATTGTGTGGCCTCTGCTGTCTCAAGCGAATCGCCCTACGAATCCGAAGGCATATTCATCTAGTTAACATTGTGTTGGACATCTGTCTGATGATCAATCAAATTATTGTGTATCCTCTCCTTGGAAAAGAATCGATTGAAGCGTTTGGGAAATCTGGGGTGTTTTTAATAGCTTGGTGTTCAAGTCTAATTTGCTTCTCACTTTACTATTTTTTGGTGAATTGGTGGATGAGAGTAATTGGGCCAGTAATTCAGGTTCTCTATTTTGTGGTTACCATTTGTGATGGAGAAATGTCTAAGACGACAACGATAACACTAGCCGTTCAGGCTATGCTGACTTACTCCGTGTTTATTTATATCAATGAGAGATATCAAAGGATTGATTTCCTTGAGAAAAGAAAAGTTTACGAGAATTACGAATCGATAAAGAAAATATTTGATGATATTATCCAAGGCGTGATAATAATAGACCGAGAGTGCCAAGTTATATATTGTAATCAAACTGCGAATGTGATGTTTGATCTTCGCACGGGCATGCTCGAAGCTGAGAGTCACTGTGCATTGAGGAGCGTATTATCCCAGCTCCGTGTCAAATCGATATATCCAAGGATAGAAATGAGTAGCGTGACCGCAGTCAAGAATAAGAGCTATTTGGAGATTGAGCATGAAGTAAGATTTTAACAATTTTTAAATGATAAGAAATTATTAGGACTTTCAAAATGATTTGGATGATGATTTGTTGGAGCGAATCATAGGAATTCTCTTGCATCCAACTTCACCGGAATCTTCAGTCACTGTAGAAACCTCCTGGCACGGTCCTTTCAGTCCGTATTTTCATCAGCAAGAGCAACGACACCAGTCAGAAGGAAATCACAGGGCATTCTTTATCAAGTTCACTGCTTCTCTCTTCATGGACAAGCAGGTCATTGTCATCAACATCACTGACACCACTGACAGAGACTCTCTCATTGCAGCTCAAGCAAGTAGTGAGTACAAAAGTCGACTACTTTCTTCTGTCTCCCATGAGTTGAGAACTCCTCTCAATGGCAGCATTAATTTCATTGAGCAGACTCTTAATGATCATACGATTCCCAATCAAGCGAAGGAGAAGTGGTTGATTCCTGCTCTCAGAAGCAATCGACTGCTGCTATCGCTGGTCAATGATATCCTCGACTTTTCTCAGATGCATGCAGGAAAGTTAAGATTAGTCTTTGAGCCTCGAAACATTGTGGAGACTGCTAAAGAATGTATTGAGCTGCTTGAAATACAAGTATGCAAGAAAAATCTGAAACTTAGGTTGCAAAATAACCTGGATATGGACTCAGAGATTGTGATAACTGATCATAACAGACTTCGACAAGTCATCTTGAATCTTCTAAGTAATGCTGTGAAATTCACTTTTAAAGGAGGAGTCGAGCTAATTTTGGATCCAATCAGCGTGGAGCTTCATAATCAACTCGTCAGTCAAGACAATATTTTGAATGGAGTCAGGATAATATGTAAAGTTACTGGAATAGGGATCAGCCAAGAGAATCAAAAGCGGCTATTTCAGGCATTTGAGAAAATCGATCTGGGAAATAAGGCTTCGATAAATGCCACCGGCACTGGTTTGGGATTATTAATTTCAAATAACTTGGTACAAAGATTATGTCCTGAAGAATTGCCGCCTCATGAATCAAAAATTATCAGCTTCGTTTCTGAAGAAGACGTAGGCACAAGCTTCTATTTTAATATTTTCAACTGGCAGCAACCAGCACCTGATACTCCACAATTTAATGAAAAGAATTTCCAGATTGATTCACTGAATAAAATCTCTTCTGAAACAGGCATAGACCTCAAAATCCTCAGCGAATTAACAAGGGAAATTTCTTCCATGTCTACACATGTTAAAAACGCAAGGTTCACCAAAGCTGCTTTGATATGCTCTGAGCAAGAGACCTCTGCACTGCCCTATAATTTTGAAAATTCTAACAATGTGAGTTCAAATATGTCCTTGGTTCACTGCAAATGCCCGAAAATTCTAATCGTTGATGACGATCCATTCAATCTAACTGCTTTGGAGCAGATTCTCCAAAAGCTCCAAATCTCATGCGATTGGGCATTTCATGGTCAAGAAGCGATTGAAAAAGTGCAATTCCGCCAGCAAAATCGCTGTTGCCCCTCTTGTTGTCAATACAAAGCAATGTTTCTGGATTGTAATATGCCAGTTCTAGATGGATTTGAAACCTCAAAGATATTAACACAGATGATGAGGAAAGGGGAGATTGGAGAATTACCAATAATTGCTTGTACTGCTCTTGTTCAACAAGCTGATGAAAACAGGGCGAAGGCAGCGGGAATGAATTATTTCTGCACAAAGCCTATAAAGGTTGCCGAAATCAAAGAGAAGCTTTTGGCAGTAGGCTTTTTCGACAAAGAGCCTTAGTTGTGCCGGAGTTCGAGAGGGGAATGGTTTAAATAATATCGAGGCTAAGATGATATTTTTTTTATTATATTAAACATTTTAATAAGATCGCCTTTAATTCGTGCACAAATTCATGAGAGCACCTTTATTTGAGAGAAGTTGACATAATAACATACTTTTTCATATATTTACCCACGGAAATATTTTAATTACACTTGATAATTGTTACTAAAAACGTTCAATCGCAGATCTAGGCGCGAACCATCCATCTGTATTATTAATTCCTTTCAAGTCGAGGAGGACGGCATGTAGAGAGCCACTTTCATAATTTGAAATGATTTTTACAACTGTAATTGACCCGAACACAGTTGGTAATAATCATTATGGCCAACAGAGACTTTATACAAGAAATGATGAATATTTCGAGCTAAACAGAGAAAAAATTGTATATAATGTGGAAGGAGTTAATTAACTTAACTTGAGCAGAAAGTCTGCCGACAATTCCAAACTCTTATTCCCAGAAAAAGTGTAATTTCAAATATTTTATATTTCCATTCTAAGAGCGTCCTTGAGACCACTGCTGATGCGTTGATTATAAGCTTTAAATTTGTTCTTCTCCAGAAGAGGAGATGTAAGATTTTGACCTAACAAAAACTGAACTCCTTTAGAAATAGTCTTTAGAGGAAGTTTTGGATTCTCTCCTATCAGGTGCTGAGTCTGAGATTCATCCATAACATCTAATTGATATTTGAGAACGGACTAATGCATAAATTTACTGCTTTTCACTAACAACTCGTTTACGTCTTTCGCCGTGGTGAAGGTAAGAGTCTTTTTTTCTAATCCAATTTTCAGCTTTAATCAAATAATTTCTGTTTACTGGTCCTCAAATTTGACTTTTGACTTTGAGTATCAGCGAGAACCACTTTCATCTTCAATAACTCAACCTCTGCAGAACTATTTTTCAAAGGTTCTTTCTCTTCTTTTTCAATAACGTTCATAGTTTTCTGTGAAGTAAGATAAGGGTTTCCAGTGAGGTGGTGGTCAGAGTGACCAGATGGATCCATACTAAGACTTTTCTCTAACTTAGGCTTCAAAGGCCGACGATTATTCTTCGCTAGGAATCTTGATACAAGCGTTTTTCTGAGTCCTTGAGATGGCGAGGCTATTGCTAGGGCTAAGTAATAATAAGTCTTATTGAATGAATAAATTAAAGTTAACCTTGCTGAACTTTTGATTCCTGAGTAAGGGCTTCTTTTTGAGACGTACTTTCCTTAATGATCTGCTCAAGCTTGGTTTTTTCCTTGAGCTTCTGAGACTCCTGGTATTTAGTGGATGCACCCTCTAGGGAAGCTTTTTGAATCTGCTTTTTGACTTCATTAATCCCTGTAAGATTGATTAATAAGTTAATTTTCGTAGGAGTTTCATTAATACTTAGCTCGAGAATATCCGCTCTGCTCTCAACAGGATTTCCCTTCGAAAGGCCACCAAACACCATCATTTGTCCGTCTAAAATGCAGGCACAATGGCCAAATCTATCCTTTAAGGATTGGTCTCCTGAAATCGTTGGAGTTGTCCAGGTCAAATTGTAGAGGTAGAGAATCTTGATATCGTCATAAGATTGATGACTACCCAATTCGCCTTTTCCACCATAAACTATCAAGCAACTAGCCTCAGAGTAGTAAGACATAGAGTGCTGAAAGCGAGGGCTCGGTCCCTTGCCTGTCGTTTCTGGGTATGTCCAGACCAAATCAAGCGAAATCTCATCGTAAGTCAGTTTCTTGAGGATTCCTAATGCTTCACCCTTCTCATTTCTTCCTCCAAAAACGTAAAAGCCTTCGGCTTTAACCTATTCATAAATGAAAAATTATAAATCTATTCTCATTGCGATTGTGCGTTTACTAAGCTTTCTTGATTAGTTTGCCTTTCATCGAAAACACTAACCATTGCATGATATGCAATACCCTTTGAGTCGAACTTCCCCCGCTTCACTTTCATATTTTTCCATAATTTTTGATCTATTTCTGATTAAACACATCGTTTCTAAGCATGCTTACCTGTATTGAATACCCATACATCATGCAAAAATACATCATGCTCACCAAGCCCGCCGTATACAAATAAATTACTTTTGTATTGGCATAACGCTTGATATTTCCGTGGAGAAATGACCTCCTTACTCGACGGTTTGACAGCGTTCCATCGACGAAGATTTGGGTTGTAACAATAAATATCGTTTGACAAATGCCTCGCTCCACCCGCATGCATTATCTCTCCTCCAAAAATATATAGATTGCTTTTCACTATACTCGCAGAATGACCAACTCGTGCTGGCAAATTTCCACTTTCTCTGCGTTTCCAGGTTTCCTTAAAAGAATTGTAAGACCATAATTCATTCGAGTATCGATCATTCAATGCGCCTCCATACAAAAATGCTTTGTGTCCAAATTCAACAAGTGTTGAGTCAGTAGTCGAAATAGGTCTTTGAAAAATATGAAGCCACGGTTTGCTTGGAATCCAGTATACATGCTCCATAAGAGATAGCGGCAGAGGTTCTTTTTTAACAACAGTGAGCTTCCGAATAAGCGGAACATTCATTGCTTCTTCTGTTTCAATGATTTTCCTAACAATAGGCGGCAATCTTAAAAGAGGTGAGTTTTGGCCTATATTGAATATTGATCCCTTAGGAGTATGACTAGGTGTATCGAAACCCATCAAGCTCATTCTTCTTCTCGAAAAATTTTCATTTTTGCCAGCCTGTGCGGTTTCAGAACTCATTGAATTATTTAGTGCTGCTATATTGGTCACTGAATCCGAGAACGAAAGATGAGTTTGTCCTTTGCGTGTTGAGTCATCAGGCATCTCTGTGAAGGATTGCACGAGCGAAAGTCTTCTTTGTTTATTTACGTATCCCTCACTTTTTATATTGTTTAGAGTCAGGAGAGGTGAGAGACTCTCCTCTTGGGTCAACTCCGCGCTCTTGAGGTCTTTCACAGAAAAGGAAGGTCTGTGAAAAGAGACTTTCTCTCTTGGATTCGCATACCTTGATTCCTTGCTGCCGAGAATGAATTCATTCTTCATTTATTTTGATTAGGTGCAGACTTTCCGGAAAATAATTTATTACTGAACCCATTGGCCCAGAAAAACGGTTGAGAACAAATTCATTTTGTAATCTAAATTAATTTGGCCTTGAATCACTTGAAATACATGAATTCTGCGCAAATCAGTTCTTTAATCAATCCAGAAGAGAATTTTTAAACGCATTTAAAGTTTTCAAATAATAAGCCTGTCAATGTAAAATATTCGGACAATGAAATTACAAAGCTCTCGCAATCTTTGAATTGTGCTTGAATTGCTAGCTCTTTTGTACCATTAAACAACTTAACAAATTTTTCCTTAGACAGAAAAGGAGATACTCATATTGCGAAAGAATCCAGGAACTTATTGCTGATGATTAAAGAATCATCACTTCATTTGCTTGAAGCTTTTTACCTGGTAGAGTACTCTTATTGCTGCCATTTTTCAAATGTTGAGATTGAGAAATTGATAGGGCTTTTATTTAATAATTCCAGAAGTTTATTAGATTGCAAAGCGCGAACTCTTGAACAATTGGGATTCTGAGATTAAAAATTTTATTTTTGATCTCAATCGTTCTTAAATTAGTTGTATTCTTAGAAGCTGACCTAATTTGAAATTAGGATCGAGAGACTTTGCAATCTTTACATTTTTCCAAAGCTGTAATGATCATCTTTCGACTTCCATCAGCTATGTGAATTCGTTGCCTGGATAGTGGTTTCCAAAAGGTCCTTTGAGGCAATTTCTGGAGGCTGAGGCAGTGCTCAAGAAATTAACTTCATATGCAAAACTATATTCAAACTTCACATTGATTAAGCATAGTCATAATGTAGAAGGATTTCTGGGGAAAACATCTCACTATAGATGTACTATGTTCAAATTTATAAATCATAGTGTGATTTATAGTGTCCTCTATTAGAATTAACACTAAAATCTCAAATTGTTTGAGATCAGGGAGAATGATTCACAGAAAGCCGACGGACTATGTCATACAATCTAAAACTTTAAACAAATGTGGAGTTATCTAAGGATATTGCAAGTTTTTACCAAGTCTCTTCCATCTTTTTTCTGCATAAAATGAATCAAATCTGAAATTTAAGCCCGTTCACAATTATTTTGAAAAACAAGGCGTTACGGTAAATGTCCATGGTTTCAGCACGAAAGAGATATGGTTAATAAACTTTTTGAAAACTAAACCTCAAATTCCGTAAGCACTTATTTAATATACCCTGAGCCCTAGTGTATTCCTAAAGGAGAGTATCATAGGAAGCTCGTCATAGCGTAGAGACACGCTTTGTAGAGTCAAAATCATTTGCCAGAACACCATTCAACGATACATTGCACAATCTTGAAATAATGTGGTGAGGCTGAGTAAAACCAATTTTTACGAAATTTTGCATTCATGAAAGGAGTAATGCAATTAGGTATCCCACAACAACTTCAAAGGAAAAATGCATCTAGTGACCACAATGAAACTCCTACATTTATTCTGATGTCTCACTGCCGTACTAGGTAGTAATCAATTTTCAGAAAAAATATCGTTAGTAGAGATGCACGATTTTCGTCGATTTTAAGGAGCCTCCTTTATCCCACATCAGGTGTGAAATCTCTTCACTAATCAAACAAGAATGAATATTATTGGGAACAATGATTGCCACACAACAAGCAGCATTTTCGAAATATTCTATAAGGAAGTTTACCCTTTTTAAGATACACTATCTTTATTCGAAATTCCATCTATTCAAGTCTTCGCAGAAAAGGATTTTCTTAAATTTCCAACTGATAACGACACATATCCCAGTTTTACTGAAACTAATTACTACTTAGCATTTTATGTGCTGGATTCAAAGAATCATTAGAAATTAAATCGTCACAGCTTATCTTTTTTCTAGAAAGATATTGCTCACAGAGAATTAATTTTGTCGGCTCTATCAAGTACTGAACGTGAACGAATTATTATAAAAAAAAAGGTGCGAACTTTAAAGTCAATCAGAAAATTGCGTTCGCATCGCGCAGAGTGATTTTAATTCGAAAATCAAATTAATAAGGCTACAGTCCGAATCCAACACAATAAAGAAGATAAATGGAAAAATTGACAGACAACCCAAAATCTGGAGGTTTCTACCACAGCAATATCAAGCCTATCGACAAATGGATAACCGAAAATTTTATCGATTTAGAAACACTCCACGAAACCAATCTCTCCACAGCCTATGAAGCGAGAGACAAGACAACCAATGACCAAGTTTTTTTGCAAGTCACCAAAGTGAATCGTAGTGCGACTTATGAGGTCTTCAAGGCTGGGATCACCGCCAACTCTAAACTTTCAGTAGGAGAGAACATTCTGAGAATTGAGAAATCCTTCTATGACGAAAAAAGACATGAAATCTGCTATTCCACAAAGCTGGGCAAAACTCTCCAAGATATCCTCAATACAGGCGCTCCTCTCAGCATGGCAAACGCCATTCAGCTTCTGAAAAATTTGGTTAAAGGTCTTCTATATGCCAAACAAACATTGAATATCAGTCACAACAATCTAAAGCCTTCGAATATAGTATATTTGAATGGAGTTGAGCATCTCGGCGGCTGGGAGCGAAGTTTAACCTCCCAAGACCAGCATAAGAAGATCACACGAGACATGCTATTTTACAATGACTGCTCATTTCAGGCACCTGAAATGACACGAGGGTCTTCTTTAAAGAATATCGATTTGAGCAAAGCGGATGTCTACTCACTTGGATTAATCTTCCTATTCGCCCGCGGAATCCCAGAGATGCAAGTTAAATCATTGCAGTGCTCACCTATGATCACGTCAAATCTCATAGCTGAGGCCTTCAGATCGAGCAACTTTGATCAATCCAAGAAATTGAAATTGATTTTGATTGAAATGCTGGCGAAAGCACCTTACGATCGAATTTCACTCGAAGCATTGAAAGACAAACTCAACTCAATCACGACACAGCCAGCGAAGTCCGAAGAGGAAGAATTCCAGTCACAAAGGAAATTGCATGCGCTCCTTCAAGCAGCCCATTGCGCCTTTAGTAATAGAGACTATGTAAAATCCCTTGATATTTATGAGACTTGTCTCTCGGAGTTCAAAGATTTAAATGATGCCACTGAGCGGTCGCTGTATGCTCACTGTTTAATTGGCATTGGAAACGTGTTTAATAGGCAAGGACAACTTGAGGAGGCCTTTCAAAAGTATTCGGAAGCTCAGCGGATCTTTAACCAAAAATTAGGGAACAATCACGCTGACATTGCGACATGTCTCTTCAATAAAGCAACGATTTTAACAAAGCAGAATGCCGCTGCTGATGCAATCCATTATTTTGAAGAGAGCATGATGCTGTTCTCCGTGGCCTATGGAACCCGGAGCAGCAAAGTGGCAGATTGTATGATTGGTATTGGAGACGTCTACTACACACAAGGAAAAGAGGATGAGGCCCTAAAAAGATATTACGACGCCATCGACATCAAAAAGAAAAAATGCCGAGAATTTCTCCCGGATATCGCTGAATGCTACTCGAAGGTTGCTGATATTTTCAAAAATAAAGAGCTTTATCTCGATTCCTTGAACAATTATGAGAAGAGCCTGACAATCTATAAAAACTATTACGGGACGGATCATTTCAACGTGGCTATGATACTTAACAATATTGGAGTAATCCTGAAGAAGATGGGTCGAATGCAAGAATCTTTAAAAAAGTACGAAGAAAGCATGGATATTTACCTTAGAACCTATGGTAAATGGAACCCTAAAGTCGCCGATTGCCTGTACAATATGGCTATTAACCTCAAATGCCAGGGAGAAATTGACAAAGCTCTTGAAAAATATGATGAAAGTCTTGAGATCTATAGAGAATGCTGTGGGGATTTTCATTCAGAAGTTGTCATTGTCCTCGAAGCAATCGACAATCTCATAAAGAGTCGAGCACAAAGGTATCATAGGATCGATTAGAATTGTATTTATAATTATATTATGGATTGATTGATTAAAAGCTATTTCTTTTTACTTGAGCAGGTTTTTATTTTTACTTTTTGTGTGAATATTTATTATTTGGGTTTGTAATTCGCTAATGTCAGCTAATGAGGATATATATACTGGTATATAGTTTAATGAGCAGTTATTAATTAGAGTTGATTTTCTGTTGTTAAACCCGTTTTTCTTTCCAACCGATCCTTAAAATGGATCTATTTAATATGTGTCTCTTAAAGTATTTGGGGAAAATAGGAGAATCAAATTGTCAGTTCCTTTTAGATACAAACCCGATCATGAATTATGTATTTAATTTCGCATTTTCAAAAGAGCCACGGATTAACATCTGAATCAAGGATATTAACTGTTTCAAACACCTCACTAATTTCAGTTATTCAATTCTCCTATTAATTTAATACACACAACTTTCAGAATTTTTTAATGTAAATATTCATTTTCAAATCTGTCGAGAATGTAATTTGTTTGGATATGAAGAGTTACACTACTCTGCTTTGGCCTTTCCTTTGTTGTATGATATCTCTGAGTTCTTAGATCTCCTTGTATGCCAATTATCACCGGGGAATATGCTTCTACTTGCGAAGCAGTCTTCAAGCTGCCTTGGAATTTCCTCGAGAACTTCAGCAGCGAGCCTCGTACCATCATTTTGGAATTTTCTAAACTCCACAAATTGAACAATATCAGATAACGCCCTTCTTCCTTTCGAGTCAACCAGTGGTTGCTCATCTGCATCCAGTTCGTTCATCGTGCCAAATGGCCCGTTTCCGATTCCAACAATGACAATTGACAGTGGAACTTCGTAGGTTGCTCTAACGATCTGGTCGATCGTCTCCTGTCTGTCACATATCTGTCCATCCGTCAGAATTACTAAGACATAATAGCGGAGTTTTTTTAAGCCTTTCAACTCCTTGCTGATTGTGTCAATCGTTTCTCTTAGCAAAGGAGAGAATTTCGTTGGTCCACTAAACGAAAGATTCCTTAGTGCATTCCTATACGTTTCCGTGATGCCCTTAACGCCGCATACTTCAGGAGAGTCTTTATCTCCATTGAGGGGGAAACAATGAGAAACGGGAGAACCGGGAGAACCGGCGCCAAATCCATACAAAGGAACCATTTTATCTGTATCATAGCTGACGAGGATTTCACTGATCGGTTCTAAAGCCTGTTCGTATGGAGTCTTCTTTGCTCCGACGTAGTGCAGAGAGCGTGAGTATTGTTGTCCGATATTGCTGGCTGTGAAGTCAATCGCAGCTATTAGAGATATTTCTGTACCCTTCATAAGATGCTCCTCAAATTTGACTACCGATACAATCTTGGCAGATGCGAGTCTCAGCTTGAGGGCATTATTTTGTACTCTGGGGTCATTAATCGAGAATTTTAAGTCTTTCTCAGCGAGAAGAGGGTATTTTTCGCTAGTTTCTGTGATTGAGGTGTCGGGTTGCCCAAAAATGTCATTCAATGTGAATTCGAAAGAGCCGAGCTCATATCTAAATCCAAAGAACGGTGTCTTGGTCACAGTCACTTTGATGGGACGGTAATAGTCATTCCCAGTGAGTAAGTCCAAATCCACTTTCAAAGACGACCAATTCGGCATAGAAGATGTAATTCGGTGTGTTTCGGCCACTTTCTGCCAGTTCGAGCCTTTTGAGCTTTCCATTGATCTCCATAGAGTTAATTGCGTAGTTGGACGGAAACAACACCAGCCTGGGTTTGTATACTGTCCAGCGAAATTCAAAGTAACCACCTCAGAACCACCAGACGACGCTTCAGCTTTTACAATTAACGAAGGGAAAGGCCCTTTTTTATTTTGATCTGCAAATTCGAGAGTAAGCGTTTGGACGTGAGCACGAAGCAAGTCAGCAACCAAACATGACACTTTTTTTGAGGAACTGGTATTATTTAGATCGATAAGCTCAAAAGTGAGCGACTGTAAAGTGTGGAATTGATAATCAATGACAGCGGTAGTTAGATATTGCGGATTAGGGTTTCCTTCGACCTTTTCAGTGACTGTCGTGGTAGTAGGAGCGCTGTTGTAGCCTTCATACAGCGATATTTTTACACAATTTGAGGATGGGAAGTTTTTCGCCGAAAGAAATAGACGTATCTTGCTACTCGAACTCTGCATCATTTAAAAAGTTTTATAACTACTATTACTGTTCAGAATGGTATTTCAATATTCGAGTCGTTAATAAATACGTGTGAAAATAATATTACTTATAATAACTCTCGAAATACAGACTATACGAACACAAAATGGAACGATTAGATAGCAACGATCATGGATTTATTGAAAGGGAAAGACCGGTGGAAGCTTCGGATTCTCTAAATAAAAATTTTCTCAAAAACTTTCTCATCCAACTATTGACTCGTCATCGGTGGGGCTAGTATTGAAATGATTGAAATTGGGCGACTTTTTAAGATCATTCATACAAAAGTTGAGGGAAAATAACTAGACACTGATTTATAATTTGAACTATTAACATGCAAGAACTTAAACATACCAAAAAATATAATGGATGCCTTCAAATACTTGAGATAATTTGAAAATAATAGTTTTAGTTACGTGGTTCAAGACAACTCCATTTGAGATATGGATGCTTTGAGAAGAGAATGTTTCCATAGTTTTGTTCATCAGACAGTACAATCGCTTGTGTTTGGACAATTGAAATCATAATTTCATGAGAATTCGGATCGATTGCCACCTGTAGCTTGCTATCATCGATCTTAGGTTCGATTGGAAGGTTCCCTTCAGCTCCAAGTGTTTTTCTTTTCAAATCTAGCTTGTAGTATTTGTATTGATAATCGGTACCAAAAACAAGAAGCTTCCCATCTGCGTATTCAACAATTTGAACATTCGCTAAGCTTGGCATTCGTAATGCCATTTCTTCGAGTGGAATTTTGTTCCATGCCCTTGAGGGAAGATCAAAAATACTAATGTTCGGATTATAGCTCTTAGGAACTGCTGAACAGAATCCTCCCATTACCACTAGCGTGTTGCTATTTTCAGAATAAAGGCAACTTCCTCCATGATGTGGCATGGGTAACTCTTCCAGTGTTGTCCATTCTCCAGTGCATGGGTCATATTCTTCGAAGTTTTTGCTGACTTCTCCATTGGCAGCTTCTCCTGAAAGAGCATAGATCTTCAGTTTTGAATAGGCCACGAGGGGATTTTGCAAGCAGTGATTCATCTGAGGTCTTTTATAAAAGCAATTTTCTTCGACATTATAGTCGAAGTGATTAATCCCAATGAATCTCATTGAAGTACTGTTTATGAATATAGCTGTGTGCCATTGCAGCATATTTAACAGTACTTTCGAAACTTTCGTTCTACCGAGAAGATGTGTGAAGACTTCTGCTTTCGAGATATCGTTAACTCGCCATTTCATTGTTTTTCTTTCAAAAAAATACAGCTTGTATTCCCTGAGGTCGAATTTGAAAATCACTTGACCAAGCTCAGGTTCAAAATTTTCTTGTTTCCAGTTATTTTTCAATTCATTTTCTTCGTTTGCACAAACTTTCACGCTCTTTGGTCGCCTAATCAGCGCTTCTAAAATCAAAGAGGAAGATGAGGGGTCGGTTGAATCGGACTTAAGTGTGCCCAAATTTGAATAACTAAGCAATCGTCCTTCTTTATCTGATTGCTTCAGTCTCGGAGAAATGCATAGTGATTCGGCAAGTCTTGCTTTTGAATGTACTGATGCTGAACAACCCATTGTTTTACTTGAATTTCTATTAAATATTTAAATGACAATTTTCAAATTTTAATTCTCAAAGAGTATGGAATTCGACAAAGCCAACAATTTTTAGGTTCTGTAATTAGAAATTTTAAACCAATAGATCTGATATACTGATTTTTCCAATCAAATTAAAAATTTTTTTTTCCAGTATTAATTTGATCTAATTACCTTCAATATATTTTACGATCCACCCTCTTCAACTATGATCTAAAATACCTAATAACAATCTTTCAAAAGATGAGGCTTAATTTCAGGGGGATAGACTTAGAAGCATTTGGACCAACACTCAGCTCCTTTGAAACAGGAGAAAAATGAGAGTTGTCATGATACGAAATCATAAAAGTCGCAAATAATTATTGTGAATATTTCCAAAACACCCGCTTAATGGCTATTTTCCATGTATCTTGGCAACACATTTAAATGCTACATACAGCAGCTTTCCTTACTAAAAGAACCAAGCTAAGAGAACTTTAATTGTATTTGCTTCGCGGTTGATAATTCCGAAATTGCATATTTTTACCTGGAGGACCAAAAGTTCGATCCTGCTTAAAAGTGCCAATAATTTTGCCGCTGCTCACTTTTGAGATGCCTCTCTAAAGTTTATCCTATGAAATTTAGTTTTCTTTGTATGATAAACATGCTTGAGAAAGCAAACGAGGTTCACTAATATCCTCAAAAAAAAAAAATACTTCTGATTGATAGAGAAGTCTCAAATGCTTAATTAAGACCTAAGAAGCGAATGCAAATGGACAGAACAACAATGTTTTTATTTGCTATATTTTTCAAAGAGTTTGCAAACTTACTACAGAGCCTTAAGGAACAGATGATGAGTTGTTTCTGGTAGATTCGACATTCTGAAATTGCTAACTTTGCAGAACATCTGAATAACTCTAAATTTGCTTTTTCTGACCTCAGAACCATTTTTTTCTCGATCAAATAAATAAGATTCTTATTTCACATTTACTGATTCGAATTCAAATTGAGTTTTTATTATAAAATTAATCGCCCAAGAACGCCGAACCTTTAAGCAGTATGCTTTAGGAAAGATGGCAGAAAAGAGTATATACATGTATTATCATTGGTCCTCCGAATCATTAACACCTGGCTACATCTCTGCAAACTAAATAAAATTTTCAAAAGCTTTGAGTCTCTCTTTTGGTGCTACAAGCTATAATTTTTAAGCAATCTCGCTGATTCGCAAGAAATGTCTTCAAATAGGTTAGCAGCCCAACGATAATACAAAACTGTAGATAAACTCATCCCGAGATTAGAAAAGAGAGATGGCAATTGAATTTGAATAATAATATTAAAACCATACAAATAATCTGTAAAACAAACAAAATATGCTCATCTAGATGCTTGCATTGATTCCATATTTTTGCAGCTCCTTAATCTTGTTCTTTACATTACTAATCTTCATCGAATTTTGGTTAAAGTACAGATATTTAATTGTTGGATTTATCTTCGCGAGATTCAAAAACGCGTCAACTGTTCTCTCAGACAAGAGATTCTGAGTAAGATTCAGCGTGTGAATAGAGTAATTATCAGCAAGTGCTCGCGCCAGAATCATTGCTCCTTCATCAGTGATCTTATTCTTCAAAAGTTTCAAAGTTTTGACTGTTTTATTCCCAACCAAAAAATCTGAGATAAAGGCAATACCTTGGTCACCGAGTTCTGGTAATTAAAACACTAATTAGAGTAAAATTATAAGAAGCATTATTACCTGCGCCAGTGAGGTCGACAGTCTCTAATGTTTCATTTCTTAGGCCATTCACCATTGATTCAAATTTCGGATTCACCATGAACGTTTTTTTCGCACTCAAAGAAGCCTTTGCGAAGCTTGCTGAAGAAGATACGGATTTTGCTTTAGAAATTTCCTCTGTAGCTATCTGTTGAAAAGAACCACTGCCAGGCTTTTTGCCTTTTTCAGTGTTCACTGTCAGATCGAGAGCAGATTTGTTTTTGCTGACTAAAGTACTTCTTTGATGCTTTGGCGAAGGAGTAAAAGCGTCTCTTGCAGATTTATTATGAATTGCTGTACTAGCCCTCGGACCATTTTTCGGCGACACATTGAGGAAGGAGTTCAACTTTTTCTTTGGGTCTGAAGTGTCTATATACAACTTCGAGGGTGCGGTCTCATAATTACTTAACGGCGAGAACTGTTTGGTTGATTGACTCTGACCAATCTTTTCAATCACAGGATCGTCAATGCGCTCATTTTTTGCAGGTCCCGTTGAAGGAGTCTCAAAACCCACGCCGAAACTTTCCCGGACGAATTTGGGGGAGCTTTGAGGATGAGAGTTGTTGGTTCCGTTTTCTTTATTTTCCTGCAAATTCGAAGGCTTTTTGCTTTCTGTACTGGGAACGTTTAAGTCTGGAAGTTTAGTAGGATCAAAATTTATGTCTTCATCGTCGCTTAGGATAGAGAACCGATTATTAAATTGGTCAAATTTTGGAGTGCCTTGTTTGTTGGAGTTGATCTGATTGAGACCTAAAGAGCCTCGGACATCCAATTGAAGTTTGGCTTCCTGGGGCTGCTGTACTGGAGTTGGCCCCAAAGTAGTCCTATATTTTGAAATTTCGGTTGGAGTTATGATTCTGCAAACATTATCTATCGATTTCGGAAAGTCGCCACTAAAAGTCAAAGAAATTCCCTGAATATAGCTCTCGAGCGATCTTTGAGGCATCTCGTTGAATTTATTCAATTCTTGCAGAATCTGCGAGCCTAGTGCGGCTAAATCCATATTTTGGGAGGAATTTGGATCATCAAAGAGATCGAAGTCGAGTTCTCCAAAATCAGTCTTCTCGGTTAGATTCGCAAGCTTTTCTTGGGCTCTGAGAAAATTAGTTGCATTAATTTATTTTTCGACTAAGTATTTACTCAATTTTCCATCGTATTATGCGATCTAAGAGTCCAGAAGGAACTTTGTTTGATTGTTTGAATTCATCCTCAAGGTCAATTATCTGTCTCTTTATATTATCGATCAGCTTTTTTTCTTTGGCCTTCAATTGGTTGATATAATCCTTGAAGGTTAATGAATTAGTATGTTATTTCTTGATAAAAAGATTCCTTACTGTGAATGTATTATGGATCTGCTCTGTTAGTTCACTGAGTCTGGCGTGGAATTTCGCTGAGATTTGGTCGTGAATTTTCTGATCAAGCAGTTTGGTTTGATTCTCTTCGATATTTTGGAAGAGATCGATCAGTGTCTCAGCTTTCGATGCAATTTCTTTAATCACTTCTTCTTCAGGTTGATAGTTGTGGCCTTTATGCTGTCCGAACAATGCGCAACCCACACATATCCGACATTTATGATCAATACAGACCAACTCGAGTTTGCGATTGTGCTCTTTGCAATTCCCGTTATTAAATGTAACACTAGCATTTCCCTCTTGAGACTTTAGAGATAAGCGATTCAACGAATTTCTAAATGCAGTCGTGGAGGAAGTGTGGGTATTTGCAGTTGGAGTACCGCTTGTGATGTCAGTTATTGTGGGCCGTCGAGGACTTGCTGTTTCAGATTTGGAAGAAAAATCGGTGCTCTCGCTGAGAAATTTAGGCTCTTTCTTGCGTTCCGGTTGCTCTACGCCCTTGGATTTTTTGCCAAGTAATCTTATCAAGGTATAGTTTTTCGGAAAGAGGTCAACATCGAGATCTGAAATAACCATTCCTGTCCTAGCGATTGGTTTACAGCATTGATCAACATTGCTATCAAGAGAGTTGATTACCGGTCCTCAGGGCACACAAAAAGATCATCCTTGTTCATCTGAGATAGAACTTTCTTGATGCATACAGAACAAAGCGTGTGTCCACAGGCTGGAATTAGCCGTGGAATAAAATCTGCATTATCAAAGTCGTGTTTGCATGTAGGGCATGTAAAACTTTGGGTATCCATATCGAGGTCAATGATTTTTGGTTGCTGGTTTTTTTTTGGGATTAGCTCGTCAAAGCGTAATAAAATATAACACTCTACGAGATTGCGTATGCTTGAATTTGACGAGAATCAGTAGGCTTAGGTAGGCCAAACCCTTAGAGAAATTGATCTTTAGAACTAAACTACGAGAATAAATAAATTTGACGCTAATATATGAAGAGTGCTACGCCACCGCACTGCTGGCCTTTTGCCAGCGCATCTCGAGTTGTTAAATTAGAAGATGCTTTGAAAAGATGTTTTTCACAAATTTGTTTTGAATGATCCTTCTCTATGCCATTTAGCTCACAAAATTTATTCAATGGGAATATCACTTTCAAGAAAAATGAAAAAAACTAATATTCTCTTTTCTTCCCAAGAAGATTATTACCTGGTAACCTTCTATTTCAAGATCGCAATAGCCAATACTACAGAAATCCATCGATTAAGTATAACATCTAATGCTTGTGGTCACATTTAGGCAAAAATATAGAGGGCCGCGCTTTTTTATACAAAGGTTTTTTCACATCAAAAGTAATCACAACTTATAGCTGAATGAAAAACCCTCTATGATTTATTAATAAACCCTCATAAAACAAACCCCCAGATCAGTACTCATGCGTAAGAATACTTTTCACTTTCACTTTGACTAAACGAGTCCAGAGCGCCAAGGACAGCTCGAGGAATCAGTCGATATCTACAGATTCAAGCCGATATCATCATTTGACCCGTTTTCATTTCTCACCCAATTTAAAAAGGATCGATCAAACTTACAACCAGAAATACACAAAGTTCTTGACAACTTATATATAGGTACATCAATTCTCCTTTGCTGGTACGATAACTATGTCTTTATTACCAAAAGGCAACGAAGATGCATCACTAGATGAAAGTGTTTTAAATAAATGTGGTATCACACACATTTTGGTAGCCGGAGAACTTCTCGAGGTCGCTTTTCCAGAGAAGTTTGAATACAAAAGACTCTCTTTAATAGATGCTGCTGACCACGACATCAAATCGACGTTTTTAGAAGCAACAAAATTTATCAACTCTGGGAAAGTAACGTTCGTTCATTGTAAAGCAGGAGTTAGCCGAAGTGCTACCATTGTTCTCGCTTACCTGATGATGCAACTTAAAATGAAGTTTAAGGAGGCATATGAATTTTTAGAGACTCGAAGCCCTTATATTTCTCCAAATCCAGGGTTTTTGGATCAATTAAGGAATTTAGAGAAAGAGTTCGAAGCCGAATGATCCAAACTGTTAGTCTGAGTGCAAAACTGATACTTCAAAAACCATTTTTTCAGTCAAGAGAGGCTCCATTCAAATTTTAATGCTTTTGCTCACTACATCCTTATGAATGTACAGTTCAGTGTCTTTGTTGCTGTAAGTCCATGACTATAAGCAATGAATTATGAGATTGTACGTATTAATACTACGTTTATATTTTCTAATCTACATATCGTGAAGATATAAATAAATGGAAGGTCTTTAGCAAGACCTTGCATGATTCTGTATGTATGTATTGAGAATGAATTAGTATCATGAGCAATAGTTTCTTTGAGCACAGGAATTGTTGACATCCCGTTTTTGAACTGCTTAGTTTCTTGTCAAAAACAAAAAAAAGAATCTTCTTCTATTTCTTAATTAGACTCTCAACAGCATAACTGGTAAATAAAGGTGTCTGTTAGTATCTGCTAAAAATTTAGTATTTTTCGTACATCTTAGAGTTTATCAACGATCATTAGAGCCTCTCATGTTTGTTGAAAGTTAAAACCTCACATGGACCACTGTCCTACCTCTCTTATAAGATCACTAATAAGCTAAATTTTGAATGCTATTTTTGTTTAAAATTAATGATTCAACTTGGAACCAATTACAGTTCCCACTGTACCAAAATATTAAATGAGTGATAGCAAACTATCAATGCACCCATCTTAACCTTTATTTTGTTGAGTGACTCTCTAATCACTCCCACTTTTAATTTAAATACTTCTTAGTTGAAGTAATTCATAATAAATTAGTTGTTTTAGATGATCAGCAAAAATCTCTCGAAAGGACCAGTCTACCAGGGCGGCAAAAAATTCTTTAGTACCGCAATCCACACTCCAATATGTGTCATCGGTGGAGGTACTGGAGGCCTTAACGTCGCAGCGCAGTTGTCGAGACAGGAAGGAGTTCTCAAGCATCATATTAGAGTTTTTGAACCAAATCGGTTCCATCACTACCAACCGGGTTGGACTATGGTCGGTGGAGGTCTTGTCCAGCCAGGAGATGTGGTGAAATACACCCACAAGCTGGTCCCAAAGGGAATAGCATTAACTAACAATGCTGTGGTTACCATTGATCCTGAGAAGAACCTGATTGTCACTGAAGATGGACAAGAGTACACTTACGAGCAGCTAGTCGTTGCTGCGGGTATTGTCATGGATTGGTCCAAGATTCCAGGTAGCAAAAACCAATTTTTCACTTATTTATGCCTCCATTTGTCTAGGATTGCTTGAGGCGATTCAAGAGCCAACTTATCCTGTGGGTTCAATCTATGATTACAACTTTGCACAGAAAGTTCAAAACCTCAGAGCAGGATTCCCAGGAGGAAGAGCTGTCTTCACGCAGCCTCCTCAACCAATCAAATGCGCAGGAGCTCCTCAGAAAATCATGCATCTTAGTTGGGACACGTGGAAACAGAAGGGAGTTAATGCTGAAATTCAGTACTACTCAGCTGCCCCAGCCATATTTGGAGTTCCAAAATACGCTGCTATGCTCGAAAAACTTGCAAATGAAAGGAACATCAAAGTTAACTTACAGCACAACCTCGAAAAAGTTGACGGCAGAAGTCGTATTGCTACCTTCAAAGACGCCAAATCTGGAAATACCGTTGAAGTCAAATTCGATTTTCTGCATGCCGTTCCTTATCAAACTACCCCTGCTTGGTTGAAGAAGACCAAGATCGTTAACGAGGCCGGCTTCGTTACCGTCGACAGCAACACACTTCAACATGATAAGTATAAGAACATTTGGTCATTGGGAGATTGCGCAAACCTACCTACATCTAAAACAGCTGCTGCCATTACTGGTCAGACTCCAGTTTTGGTTCATAATCTTGTGTCTGTGTGGAAGAACAAAGAAAAGAATCCTCACTTTGCACAATATCATGGCTACACCAGCTGCCCAATCTTGGTTGGAGAGAACAAGCTGATTTTGGCTGAATTCAATTACAAAAGTGAACCAGAAGAAACTTTCGGAGCTTTGGGCTTGCAAGATAAGCCAAGAACCATGTTCTATTGGCTCAAAAGATATGCTTTCCTCTATGCATACTTCCATTTGCTCCCTCGAGGCATTTGGTATGGAAGAAGCGGAGTTATCCCACCAGTTTTAAAGAAAGCCCCAGCAAAGGCGTAATTTGAAATATTCTGAAATATTTTGATTGCGTTAATTTATGATATTTACGTACATCTTACATCTTAAAGTGAGGAAATTATAAGTTGCATAAGAAAATCATCCGAACCTCTCGGTTATATTGGGTACTAGAGCTCTCTTGAACTGCTGTTCTTCCTCTCCTCCGATGACCCACAAGCAAAATTTCGAACTCTATTTTAGCTTTCGGAATATTTTATGATTCGATTTGGAACTAATTCGAAATTTCTGAATACCCAAATAGTCTTTTTAGTGATGGATAGCAAGTGATCATCAATCGTCACCTCCATTGGAGACACCATGGTGCTCTTGAGTCGGGTTTATTGTCTGAATCACAAAAAAACCTGTCATTTGAATGATAGATCCAAAAAAAAAAACTCCAAAACAACGAAATCCCAACGATTAATTTTGGATATTTATGCACTTTCGATGGAAAAATTGATAATAAGATTTTTCGTATAAATGATCAGCAAAAACCTCTCAAAGGGACCCATTTCTCAAAGCGGGAAAAAGTTCTTTGGTACTGCGATCCACACACCAATTTGTATCATTGGTGGAGGTACTGGAGGCCTTAACGTCGCCGGGCAGCTTTCAAGACAGGAAGGAGTTCTCAAGCACCATATTAGAATTTTCGAACCAAACAGGTTCCACCATTACCAACCCGGATGGACTATGGTCGGCGGAGGACTTTTAGAACCTAGCAAAGCTGTGAGATACACTCACAAGCTTGTCCCAAAAGGAATAGCATTGACCAGTCTTTCTGTAGTTAGCATTGATCCTGAAAAGAATTTGATTGTCACTGAAGACGGACAAGAGTACACCTATGAGCAGCTGGTCGTTGCTGCGGGTATTGTCATGGATTGGGCCAAGATTCCAGGTAGCAGAAACCAATTTTTCACTTATTTATGCCTCCATTTGCATTATTTTAAATAGGATTACTTGAAGCAATTCAAGAGCCAACTTATCCTGTGGGTTCAATCTATGATTACAACTTTGCACAGAAAGTTAGAAACCTCAGAGAAGGATTCCCAGGAGGAAGAGCAGTTTTCACACAACCTCTTCAACCAATGAAGTGCGCAGGAGCTCCTCAGAAGATCATGCATCTCTGCTGGGACACTTGGAAACAGAAGAGAGTGAATGCTGAGATTCAATTTTACACATCTACCCCAGCGATGTTTATCGTTCCAAAATACGCTGCTATGCTCCAACAACTTGCTGATGAAAGAAAAATTAAAACTCACTTACAACACCATCTTGAAAAAGTTGACGGCAGAAGTCGCATTGCTACCTTCAAAGACGCCAAATCTGGAAATTCCGTTGAAGTCAAATTCGATTTTCTGCATGCCGTTCCTCCTCAAACCACCCCTGCTTGGTTGAAGAAGACAAAGATTGTTAACGAGACTGGCTTCGTTAACGTCGACAGCAACACACTTCAGCATGTGAAGTACAAGAACATTTGGTCATTGGGAGATTGTTCAAGCCTTCCAACATCCAGAACAGCTGCTGCTATCACTGGTCAGACTCCAGTCTTAGTTAATAACCTTCTGACTGTGTGGAGAGACAAAGCAAAGAACCCCCAATTTGCCCAATATTATGGCTACACCAGCTGCCCAATCTTAATTGGAGAGAACAATCTGCTGTTGGCTGAATTCAACTATAAAAATGAACCAGAAGAAACTTTGGGAGCTTTGGGCTTGCAAGATAAACCAAGAACCATGTTCTATCTGCTCACAAGATACGGTTTCCTCTTCGCATATTTCAATTTGCTTCCTAGAGGTCTCTGGTATGGAAGAAGTTTGGTGCTCCCTCCAGTGTTGAAGAAAGCTCCACCAAAGGCTTAATTTCAAACATTCTGATTGCATTACTGATGAGAAATTTGTAATTTTGCTGTATCCAAACATAATGAATGCTTCATCGATCTCGTTGCTTGTTAACTGAGAAAAAGAAAACAAAACTAGATCTAGACTTATTTAATAATAATGATCCAGCAAATGACTCACCAAGTCTATCATAATGAGAGAAAATAGTTTCATGAGACGTAATAACCATAAAACTTTCGTCTTAGTGTAGAAGTAGTAGTAGTTTCTAAATCAAAAAGAAATAGAGAAAAGAGAGAACCAATGTTTGTAATAAGATGCCTTTCTGATTACTCAAATTTCGAACATCCTCATTTGCCTATAAATATGATCATATATAGTTCATATTTTTCGAATTCACCATAAAATTAGCTTTTAGTTGATTATTTATGGGTGTACAGTCCGAACCGAGAGAAATTTCGTTTTGATTTTCACATAACCAATATGAACCTGAAATACCGCACTTATTATCAAACAAAAAATTATTGTAGCTGATCATCTGAGAAAAGTACTGCTTTAGTTAAATCGTTTGACACACATACATGACTTACAAACTCATAATTCAGCGTGCAGTAGCTGGTTATCAATCGGCCTTCCACTTGCGTACTCAAGAATCAATTTGAGATTACCAACTCCGAGGATAGTCAAAGTGGAACCAATTGTTAGCAAAGAGTTGAGATTTGTTTTAATGCTAAGGATTTTGTTAGGCCTCTCAATTTCTTCCCACTCTAGTCGCTCAATCGAATGTTTCAACACTTTGATAACTCTTCTCAGATGCCGCTTGTATCTCTCGCTGCTGTCATCGTCATCCTTTAGAAATTGCTTAAGTTCTGCCAGTTCTTGAGAAAATTTATTTTCTCGACTTTCCGAAAGTTTCTCATGCAAATTCCTGAGCTGATACTCATATTTCGAATGAAAATCCGCCAGATTTTTGGCTATATCTAACCTATTTTGCAGAATATTTTGGTGCTTTCGGAAGTAGTCATTAATTTGAGTTCCAATCAGCATCCCAATTATAGTCATAGATATCATGAGCAATAAGTATGTCGCCGTTATTATCTGGAAAGTTGCGTCTTTTAAAAATTTTGGAAAAGGTAGATTTCCGAGAGAATTTGCGATGATGAACGACATGACCATAACCAAGAAAAGCAGCATGAACGATATGTTTATTTGGACAATTGTCTGGATTTGCTTATATGAATTAGCAAGAAGGATTCTGAGGTTAACCCAATTAGTTATATTCTGAGGTATAATCATTGATGCGTGAATCCCACTTTTCGTTCTCTTTTCTATTAACTTGGTGATTGCTCTCATCAACTTGAGCCTCTTGTACTGAAAGCCCAAACCGAGCAGAAGAACATCGTAAATGAAATAAAAATAACAGAGGATGACGAGAAAGCAAAAATAAGCTGCGAGTGCCATAATGTCCTTCGGTGAGAAGAACTCCTCCCAGTTGAATCTCTGATCCTTTTGAACTTCCTTAATATCTTGATAGATTTGCAAGCCCAAAGGATATAAAATACGAATAGACACTATAAGTCTCGTAACTGCCTTTTCAATATGGAAACCAATTTCCAGGCGCTTGAAGCTTTCTCTAATATCATCTAAGAGTTGTTTAGAAACCGCAATTCCATCTAATGTGATGCAATCCATTATATCATCATCGAATTCAAGGCAGCGTAAATATTCTTTATTTATCAGCGAAGGAGGAAGTTTATCCTTCTCTGCCGCAGGAATCGTGAAACAGAACATGTTTAAATCTATTTCAGGGAAGTTGATAGCTATTGCTTCTGGCTCGAACATTGAGTCATCCTTTGTTTGAATAAGTTCATGAAGCTGATTTAAAATGGAACCCTTTCCCATCTTGTAGCCAGGTTCCTCCATGAATCGCTTTATTTCACTGTATCTAAAGCTGCTGAAATAGGATGCGTATAGGATGCCGACAGAAATGTCTGTGGTGAGCGCAAGGTATAAATTGATCGAGAGATTGCTGTATCTCGATTCAGTTACTGGAAGTACTGTGATGAGAATTGCATACCATCGGCAACACCACAGGATATTATTGACTATTCCTTCTTTCCCGCCGAGGATATTAGCGTTTTTGGCAAATGTGATCCAATGTTTTTTCCAGCAAAATATGAGAGAAGAAAAGGGGCCAAAAATTAAAAAAATGATCCAGAGCAGAAGGAATTTGAAAAATAATTTTGGTTTGAAATCGAAGTGCTCCCATTTCGTAATCTTGTCGACCTTTTCAATATATTCATTTGAAGGTTTCTGAGAAAACCTATTTGTGCCTGATAATAGGCTCTCTTTAGCTGATTCATTGTGTTTTTCGTTAGAGTTAGATTCTCTTTCCCAATCCTGCATTGTACTAAATCTTTTTTAATTGTACAAGTTCCAAAATTTCCGATATTTGACAAAAAAAAAGAACTGCAGGAAATTTCGGGAATTTTAGAATAGTTGAGAAATTCGAAAAATTCTATTTTGTAAATATTGCACTAAAATGTCTTGCATCGATTCCTCCTTCTTCAAGAGTTACGCCCATAAAATACTCAATGGTGATTTGGAATTGCAGACCTCGTGATCGGGTCATCAAGAGTGCTCTAAATAATTTTTCCTAGCTCTCCAAAAAACCGTTGAGATCGAATTAATCAGAGGATAAAATTGCACCAAATAAATCAATTACCAAATCAATCATTCAAACAAATGACTTATTTTCTTGAATCTATGAGATGTGTGTAGGTAGTACCTAAAATTAGATAGGATGATGCTAGAAGAAGAGAAAATCGCTCGATTATTACCATCGATAGAGGTTATTGATGCGTTAAATTGAGTTTGTCATCACATCATCTAAATGATTTTTTCTTCACCACGAAGCCAAATGAAGAGATTTTTCACAGCCTAGTGTGAATTAAAGAACAGATTCAATTACTTATTGAGCAGACGCTACATTCACTTCATGTATCAAATAATTAAACATCAATTTGTTATAAAGCGAGCAGTTTTGATTCTTTATTATTGCTTGATGTTGCTCAGAATCATCTTACTCCACTAGCAGCATCAACATGAATTAAAATTTACCGGTTTTATTCATGGTTAACTCAAAAATTGTTGACATGAAATTGCAGAAAATTAACCTTTATGAAACAGAAAGTATTGATGAAATAACGCTAACTTCAATTTACATATATTTTTTTCTTCCTTACATTATCTATCAGCATTCATTAGCTTAAGTTTAAGTTGAGATATCAACACATATCAACACATTTTAAACAGATGTACTTTAGTCGTGCAAGGAAAATTTCTAGAGCACTCCATCATAATTTGCTGATTGTGTGCTCAAAAATCGCTTCACATTCGCAACGACATTCTTTCGTGATATATTTTTTTCTGATTGAACTGGATTCAATTTCTCATCACCACGTCCAACATCTTCGACAAATTTGTCATTTTGCATTATAACTCGAGAGGGTGGGAAAGGGATTTGTTTGTATGTGCGAGAAATAGTTTCTTTAGTTGCAACAGCACGAGTGCTGTGAGGTATCGTCAAATATTTCGGCTGCCGAAATCCTTTATTATATATTTTGCTAGTCAATTGCTCAGGGAATTCCTCGTTCATTATCTTCAGTTTCACAGTGAGCGGTTTTACAGGGAATCTAAAGAAAATTGATTAAATTATGCCGAAAATGAAGAGTTTTTACATTTTTTGAACCTCATTCACAGGTTTTGTCGGTGGTCGGTGGCTAATGGGCATCGCTTCATCGGCCATTGAAGAAAACATCCCCATCGAATAAGGTTGATTCTCAGAATTCTTGTTTTCTCGGTTGGGTTCTTTTGAAAGATTTTCCAGTAACTTATCTCCAGGCAACTGTATTCGGGAGGGTTGCTCTGAGACATTTGCGGACTTTTGGAAGTTGTATTGCCTATCATAAAATCTAGTCGGCAGGTCTAGATTCATCGATTATTAAGCAGAAATCAAAATAACCACTTACTGAACTCAAATGATTTTTGGTTCCGAATCATAGGTGACAAAAAGTGATTTATTATCTCTGAATTTCGGGGCGATGTTTGCTGCTGTTTTGCAACCATAATTTTGGCATTGTCTAACAGCCTTGGAGTGCTTAACGTTTCTTTGTCTTTGACTCCTTTTCTCTCATAGAGTGGATTTTCAGGCTCATACCGTAACCCTTTCAGAATCATCTCCTGATGTTTCTCACTACCGATAACTCTGTTTCGAGTAGATTGCGTTCCAGAAATATCAATTTGAGAATGGGGATGATCAGTGCCTATGCTGTTGTTCTTGCTTTCATTATTTGACTTTGGGTACAGCTGCATGTTCCCTTTCATCGACAAGCTTTTTTGAGATCTTGTCGAGGTACTGACCGTCGTATTTGGCGTCTGGGAATTGAGAGGAGTCTTTCTTTCGAATCTTCTGAGAAAATGGTTTAAATTAGGTTCACCAGGCAGCTCAAGATTCAGAATTGGCCCTATTAAAAATAAAACATCATTTTCGGAAGCGATCATTTCTTACTTGGAGTAATCACAACGAATTGCTCGCCCTGATAGCTAATGCTGGATGTTATTGCCTGTATATACCCTTTTTCTATTTTGACAATCATATCAAAAATGAACTCTTCGGTTTGTGTTTCGTTGTCTTGCTGAATCGGTATCAGCCTTTCTGTTTTAGATTTGAATGTGAGAGTCGTTTTTAGTCTAATTGATGTTTGGCTCCGCGGTGGCTTCTTTAAAGGCTCCGGCAAACATTCTATGGTTTTCGTTTGAATGGGTTCAATTTTTTTGGGTTGTTTAGCCTTCTCCTCTTCAAGCTTTTTGACAATGCGGGCTTTCATAGCTTTCGGTAAAATTTTAATAAGATGCTCCTTTGGGAGTTCATCATCAGAGGGGCTGCTATCAGAACCAGAATCATCCGATAGATCACCATATTTCAAAAGCGTCGCGTTGGTCTTCAGTTCTGTAGTTAATATTTTTGGGTTTAAGATCACTGTTTTAGTATGATCCTGCTCAGACGACGCGGATTCTTCTTTCTCTACTTTCTCTTTCTTAGAAGGAGCACCTTCTTGAAATGGTAGCTCTACAATTTTGTTTATGCCTTTGATGTGCGAAATATAGACGCAAATAGAGCGACAGAGACTTCTTCCAATGCTCATATAATCCGTTGGCGTGTAAGGGAGAGTTTTGCCATCAGAGGAGTCATAGCCAAAAAAGGAAGCTTCCAAGGTAAAGATATTTGGGATTTTATACTCTCTCCAAAGGGCAACTCGAGCAGTGCTTTCCTTTGATTTATGTATTGTGAAACGAGATGATTCGAATGAGAACATATCGGTGATCTTCGAGAGAATATAAGGCAGTAGCCGCGATTTTGTTGGATCTTTGGGGTCAGTACAACCATAAAAGAAGGAGCTTTTCCTGAAAGAGTTTGAAAGAAACATTTACATAAGAGCCACAGAAATAATGAGTATACTTTCTGCTATGTCCATGGAGATCGCAGATGAGCTCTAACCGTCTAGTACTACCAAAATTCTGGATAAGATGTTTGGCAGCATGGACGGTTGGATAGAGCGTCTTCTTCGTTTTTTTCCATCTTCGATTCAGATCTACTCCTGCGAGACCAGTACGATAGTTTCCATGAATCACTCCGTCTGGATTCATCATGGGAATGAGCTTGAATATACATGAGTCCCGCAAGAAAGCAGCTTCTTCCTCTTCGCTGCATAAGAAATCAATGACGCCTTGCATCATATAAGACGAAAGAGATTCTCCGGGATGCTGACGAGCAGTGATTACAATTCCCAACCTGCTGCTTATATTCTATGAGTGTATGAAAGTTAGTCCTATCTCCTGAGTCGGAGCTTTACTTGAATATTTTTCCCTGATGTAATGGTTAAGTACTCGCAAACATTCTTAGCGAGTGTTTTGCATAGAGGCTTTCTAGTCACATACCTAACATGAGAGTGTGAGTACAAAAAGCTAGAGGTTGTACGTTACTGGCCTGTCATCGGATTCGAAATCAGTTTATTTAGGTAGTTGTTCAGATCGGAGAACGTATAGGGATAGCAATGAGCAAAATAGACAAGGTCTTGGTCATGTTTGAACAAGTAGCTGAATGAAAGAGTGTAATAGACTTTTCCGCCTGATTGACATTCCTTTGATTTTCAGCCATGAATATTGTTGATGCAAATGCGTTATGTTATTACTTTCAATATGCTGTTTTTATAGTAAGAGATATTGACGCCTTCTCGTTTCCAAGTTTCTCCAGTGCATTGATTTTCCTTCTGGGAGTAAACAACAGGCTTCATTCCCATATTGAAGAGCGAATCTGGTTTGACCTAATACGAAATGTTTTGAAAAAAAAGGAGAGGTGTAGCGATTACTAGATTAACAAGATTGAACTTAATCGTAGTTCCTTTCTCCGCATTTGAGACGCTAAAGAAGAACCATTGTGTATTTCCTTTGGAATTGATATCATTTTGGAGAACCAAATCATATTCGTTAGCTGAGATCTATGTTCAAATGGTTGTGTCATATTTGCGTATTGGCAATGAAATGATGTACTTTGTACGCAGCAAATAGGTTTCCTGATTCAAATGCGGAGTTAAAAATCAGGTTAGAACGATCCTCTTTGACATAGGTGGCATTATTAGCTTGAGAGAACTCCGAATGACTGCTATATTGCGTTAGCGATGCATTTTTCCCTTTTGATAGCTTCTGCAAATTCACCAAATAGCCTGAAAAAAGTCTGTTCTCTCCTGTCGCTGTATTCGATTTAAATTTGCGATAAACCAACCTTGGGTCTCCCTCAGGATAAACTGTAAAAAGAGATTTCACATTCTTCATATCGATTTCGGCTTCTGCTTGAGGAACAGATTTCTTTTCTGCTTCATTGAATTGCTCGTAATTGATCATTTCTAAAGGATTCTGAATATTTTCTGAGATATTGCGCGAATTTAGGTTGAAATCAGGCAATTTGCTGCATAATTTTCCATTGAAGCAACACAAGCATAAGCGAGTTACTTGAATTTGAGTTTAATGACAGTTTTCACTTCTAAGTGCTGCGCTGTTTTGTTCAGTTCAATGGGATTCGCTGGTGTCATATACTTATAGACTCCAAACGGTACTTCTTCAAATCGATCGTCAGAAGAGTCACTACCGCTTTCGCTGCCGTCTTTCAATGAGAGTTTCTGCCATTCTCCACTGTCATCAGCCTAATTTTCATATCATCATCAAGCCATTCAGTTTGATCGAACGTAAATAATGAGACCCAGAAAACAAGCAAATTTAATCTTGGAAACGAAATATACCTGCATCTCGTGCATTGATCTGGCTTTGTTTTTCATTGTTCCGAATTTCAAATTCGATTAAAATTGTTCAGAAAAACAGTTTCGCTGCTGGAATGATTTTTTAAAATTATTTTACATTGCCATCTAAGACCAAGAACATTCAAAACGACCTGTATGAAGCTTGTCTTATCTACGAAATAAACAATTTGCTGACATGAAGAAGCTAATAGAATGCGGCTTTAGATTATTGTTTTTTTGGATCGTGATTGGCTCTTTTAAGCCTTTAAAAATTTTCATTGAAAAATAGAGTGAATTCTTAAAATTATCAATGAGCACGATCGCAGCTGGAATGCTTGAGAATGAAATCATTTAGTTTATCAAGTACCCAAGAACATAGATTCTTGAAGGGTTGAATATTTTATAAAAGCAACAACATAAAAACGAACAATGGATTTGATTTTATACATCTTTTAAGTGTAAGATTATGTAATGAAGAAATATCATCGATTAGCAATTATTTTAGGCAGAGGAGGGCTGGCAGATACCTGGTGAAAAATGATCCTCAACGTAATCTTGGCTCATTTTCTTTTGTACCTTCTGCTTCCCGGCAGAACTCAAATTTCTTTTTGCTTCCTTGGACTAGGAAATACATTATTTGCTGCAGACAACCAATGTAAATTTACTTGTGTGACAATTAACTGCATCACGAAACAGCATATGACCACCGTCAGAACTGCTAATAGAAATATAACTAGTGCCCGTTTACCAAGGCCTGAAGATTCTAGCAGCGTCATGAATTTGGCTATAACAGAGCGATGTAACTCAAAATTGTGATCAAAAGATCCCTACCTTCTCCAACATTTTCGACGTCTTCTTCGGAGGACTCGTTTCTTATAAAGCTTTTCTGAGGTAGGCTCGAGCTAAGTTTAGCGTCCTATATTATCCATGCAGGAACAATCAGAAATCATGTGATGATTAATGAATTGAAACCTTTGAAAGTGTCTCTTCTTCGATGGTATTTTTCTGTAATTGAACTTTTTGCACTGACAGCAGTAAACAAGATTAGCAATATTATTTTTGTAAAAGAATTTCGGTACATTCATCACCTCGGAAATATCCTTGTACCTCTTTCTCCGAAGCCTTGCAGAAATATTTTGTATTAGCTATATCGCTACCAAAAGCAAATATAAATACCTGGAATGATGGCAAAGCCATTTGATTTTTATTCTTCTGAGTACGAAATGCTTCTACAACAGCATTTGGAGCCGAAACACCTAGCATAAATCAGACTACCATCATAAGAATAATTACATAGCAGCCAGAGAAGAAGGAAGTGCATTATGGAGGAATGCATTTGAACGAACAAATTTTGATTGAATTAACGAATAAAGAATTCTCTAGATTTTCTCGATGATTTTAAAGAAAGGCGATGGAAATCTTAAAACGACTAAAGAAAAAGAAAGTGAATAATGACTCGCTTGGGATGAGGACAACTCTACGTTCAAATGAAGTTCTCAATCCACACTTTCTGCGCGTCTAAAGTTGATCATCCAATAATATAGCGGGTGTTTATTGACATGCCAAACAATTGGAAAGAGCTTCATGAGAGATAGTAGCAATTCAAGCGAAGAAAATTGTTTCCATTCATATCAAACAATAAAATCGTTCCCTGTTACAACAAGCTCATCATGCTTTGATCAAGTGGATCTGTCGTTCAATATTCAGCTATGATACGCGACTCATTGCCTTCAAAAATGCTTGTTCCTCAAGAAGAAACGCAACTTGTCTATTAGACGCCATTGGAACCCTTCTGAAATGCTGTTTCTAATTATGATAGGATAATAGGACTACTATTTTGAAATGGTTTATGCTCTTATGTTCTGATAATCTAAAATCCTATTAAAAAAGAAAAAAAGACAGCAAATTAATGAATCCGCAGTAAAACACTCCAGAAATTTCAAACTACTTGAGAACGAACAAACATTTTGTATTTTTCAGCTCCTTTGGAGTAAACTTAATGCACTTATGTAAAACGCCGAGAAGGAATTATTCTCCTCATAATTTACTGAAATTAGCAAGCAAAACACCAACGCTCCAGTTTGCGAGGCACGAAAATGTTCATAATATATTGCTCAATTGTTTAATCACCCTAGTTCGAAATAGAATGACTGGATATATATTTTTTCACCAAAAATTTTCAGTTGTTACATCCCAAGAAGGATGAAATGTCATTTATAATTTCCTACATCAAAAATTTTAGAGATCAGCAGATTAGGAAAGTGTACATTGTCGATTTCGGTTGTGCTACAAACGCTGTTGAAACTCTCTGCTCGTGGTCGCATTAAGGCTCCTTCAAGAGAACTTGAATCTGAAAATGAATTTTATTACATATTAATAATATGAGTAGAATTCTGAGTTACTTTGCTCTCCCATAGGAAGGTTGTCTTTCAATAGGTTGGTTTTTCTAAAAAATCTAGCACGGCTTTTGCTGTTTAACTCTGATTTTGCGAGTCTTTCATTTATATAAGCGGAGTTGAGCTTTTCTTCTTTAATGAATTTGTTCTGAAGGTAAAAAACTCAGGTGGTGTATGATAATTTTTGTGTTACCTTTATTTGGAGTCGATTTCGCTGCGGGAACATCATTGCTATCATGGAGAAGTCAGTTCCAAATATCTCAAGAGCCTATCAAGCAGAAAATTATATTATTGTAGGGTTGAAAATAACCCTACCCTATAAAACTTCTTCGTCTCAGCATCAGTCCATTGAAGTGCATGATTCAACTTTTTAAATGAATGCGAAGTTGTGTGTTTAGAGGCTTTCACCGAGCAGCCAGCGTTCTGGGACGTCTGAACTTGCTCTTGAACGTCAATAATCTTAGCCTTTCCGTTTTCCCAAACGACCATTATTTTTTGGTCTTCTTGAATCGGTTGAACCTCTATTTTGGTTTGAGGCGCTTCCTCCTGCTTCTTCACCTTCTTGGTTGGTAGGTCCGCTGTGCACATTGGTTTGGGGTCGATACGCTTGATATATTTTCGTTTTGTGGCGATATCTTTAAGCGTGAAAGCGGGTTCCGATCCATTCTTGCAACTCGTTCTTTTATTGGAACCTTGTTTTGGACTTGAGCTCAGAGAAGACATTATTGAGGCGGTGTCGTCTGCCCAAGTGCTTGCAACATCGGATCTCATCGAAAATTTATCGATTTGGCTAAGTTTCACGAAACACTTTGAAGATTCAATCTCAGTGCTGGGTTCTTCATCAATTTTGTTCAAGGGACAACACGGATTATATGATCTTTGCAGACTCTCCATAGGTAGCTCGGGTATGGTCAAAGTTTACAATATTAAACAACTCCGCATAAAGCAAATTCTTATATATTTTGCAACGCTGTTTTTGGATTTTACTGTTTTTTTTAGCCAATAAATAGACTAAAAAATGCAAACGGCATATTTTCTCAAAATTTAGCTCAATATTTCGTCTCTTACCAGAATCTACGCCTTAAACAATTAACAAATATTCAACAGAGCAAGAGTTATCATTCTCGAGTCTTAATCAATCATGGATTACAAAATAAAGCTCCTTAGACACATAGACTTAGCTCTAAGCTGGTTTTCATTCAAGAGTTCATCAGAGGGTTCTTGAAATGAAAAAGAAAATTTTTTGGATTCATGACTTTTGGCTCGAGAGGTTCATGAATAGGCATTGCGTTGCCGGATTTTAATCCGAATTTTATTTCTAATACACGTATATTGCTCACAATCGATTTGTTCTAATTCTTTAATTTCAATTTAATGAGCTCATTTCTCTTTTTTCAGTCATTAAGGATCATGACCTTGCTCAACACTCTTTTCGCCTTTACTTTCTAATGTAGATGATACAGCGCAATTTTCTTTGTCCTCTCCAAGAGAAGAAAAAATTTTGAGATTAATGAAAACCCAGACAGCTTTGAAACTGAATTTACTTTGAATATCTTCTTTCACAATGGCTACGAAACATATTTTTGGCTGAATAAACAATGCTTTGAATTTAAAATGAATTCTTCTAAGCTGCTATGTGCTAAAGTATACCTTGCTTTTCATTCTAAACTAGCAAACATTAGAAACTGGTGGTTAAAGGTGCTTGACCCAAGTCTGGTTGCTAACTTTGAATTAAGTTTCGCTCCAATGAAAAAATTTTAAGTACCCATAATTTCCGAAATTATAAGTCAAAAACAATATTGAATGATGTGAATTGGTTGAATTAAATCGTCTGGCCTGTCATTTACGGCCACAATTGATAAAAATCATTGATTATGGCTATATACACAGAATTAACACACTTTCTATACTAGCAGTGTGCTAATAACCCAAAAACCTTGATATTGATATATGTTAATATCTCAAAAAACAATTTAACAATGTCTTTTATTTCCGCAGGTTAGCATATTGATGAACCGGTCAACAAGGCCCAGTTTCTAAGATGAGAATTCAATATTAATTCATGGACGAGTGTTTTTTTGTTACCTGTACGGATTGTCTCGGAGGCTGATGCTTGAAATCTTTTTTGGAAAGTTCTTCCAACTTTTGTGCGGTTTTATAAAGGATGTCTGATGAACTATCGAGTTGTTTCTGTCCATAAACATATTGTTTAGGTAAGAAACTCAGATCCATACTAAAAACGAGTGTAAATTGTTGCAAGAGAAAGAAAAAAAGGCTTACTCTTTTACTGGGCGTCGATTGGATAACCAATGATGTAGTTGATCAGGATCCTCTACAATTTTGTCTTTTACGGTTGAACTAATTTTCTCACCCTTTTTCGAAAATTTAGACCTTTGTTCGAGTTGAGGGCTCTCTGAGCTTGAATCTTCCAACAAGAACCGCTTTCGGCTGGAGAGTGCTTGAGCTTTTTGCTTTAACCGAGAACTTTGAGAAAACTTGCTCGAATCTGTTGAAGGGGATTCGTTTTCCAGGACCAGCGCCTCAATGCGGGATAGCTCTTCATCATATGCACTTTGAAGTTTCTTCATTTCGTGCTTGTAATAATTTTGTAATTGCTCTTTCTGCAAATCCGTTGTTTTTGCGATTGCTTCCGGGCTCTGCTCGAGCTCACTGCCTTTCTCTGAAATCTTATAGTTCATGTTCTTAGCCGGAGCTTTAGCATTGCTTTGCTTCACGTTAGTGTGATGAGAGTCTGCCTCGCTCTCATCATCATGTTCTGAACTCTCAGACATCAGCTCTTTTTTCAAAGCGTTCACTTTGCTTTCAACTTGTTTGCTCTCGTTACTTTGGGCTTTTTCCTTGCTGGCTTCCGTAAAGACAGGAGTCGGGATGCTTTTGCAATTAGAGCTTCCGTGAGAAGGTTTCCCTCCAAATGTGAAGCCTCGTTCCACAGCAAGCTTGGAACTTGATTTTGGTGGCGTTGACCCAATCATCGATTTAACTTCATCTGAAAGAGGCTCATCCATCCTACTTAAATTCAAATCAATCTCACTGATCTCTTGATGGCAATGCATTTCGATGCTTGTGGTGCTCTTCCTTGAAGTTACATCATTTTGATTTCTGCCCTGACCAGTATTATCAGAATTATCAGATCTATCGGTTTTGGATTCGGTATCCTTGAATTTATTCTGTCTACTCTTGCCTCGTGTTTCGTTCTCCAGAGAGGTCTTTGAAACGGCTTCCACCTTGCTGAGTACTTGGAAGGTCTCGTCTTTACTGTCGAGGAGATCATCGAAGTATTTGTCGATATCTGTCAGACGAACCTTCTCATTGGTCTCTCGATTCTCGATCTGATGGTGGCCTGGAATCTCATCAAGAGTCTTACTATTCAGTGGGCATGAGGTTTCAGGTGTCGCTCTGTTATTCGTATTCTGGCTGGCTGGTTTTCTACTTGACAAAATGTTTTCACTCTTATTCCTTGCATGCTCCTTGGTCTCAGTGGCCTTTATCATTTGCTGGATATCGCTGATCATCTTCTCATTTTCTGTAAAGATGCTTTTAGACTTTTTCAATGGAGTGGTGCTGAGGTGCGAGTTATTGTTCGCTAACCCCTCATTATTAGAGAGGTCAGGGCTTCGGTCTCTCAGGTCCGTCAGAGTCAGCACTTTCAACGTTGGTGTTATAATTTCTTCGGCCGTTTTGAGATCTTCGTCAAGAATGGTGTCTTTTTTAGGGGTTACCGAGTTTTGGGAATGACTGCGTTTAGAGTTTGATTTCGGAGAGTTCGGGATCATAATTAATGACTTGCTATTTGTCACCGCAGTTTGAGAGACTTGCAAGTCGAAATCACTTGATTCCGGAAGCGTGTTTTCACTTTTGCAGACTACAAGGCCCATTTTGTGGTTTTTTAATGAGACGGGTTCAAAGTCGACAACACTGACATTTAAACTCGTGTCATCGGCGTCATCTGCTTCTCTTGTTCGTGAGCGAGTAGGTTTCATAGTCTCATCTTTAGTACTTTTCACTCGTTTCGAAGAATCGTAGATATATTTTCGAATGTTAATTTTGAGTTCTTGTTCATACTTTTTGAGCCAACCATGCTCAAAAATTTGTTCGAAGTTCAATCTTTCTTCAGGGTCTGCTCGAAGCAACTTTTGAATTAAGTCTTGGGCTAATGGGCTAATCTCCGGATTGATTTTGAAGTCATTGTTAAGAATCTGTTTAAATTTTTGGTTCGGAGTCTTGGCTCTGAAAGGTTCATGGCCGTGGAGCAATTCATATAAAAGTATGCCCAAAGACCAAATGTCCACTCGATAATCGTGATTCTTACGGTCAACCATCTCAGGAGCCATGTAATCTATCGTTCCACAGAAAGTGTTCCTATTTAATTTATTATGGTTGCAGCAATGAATTTACAAGAGAATGGTTTACCTGCTGTCTGAGTCCTCGGCACTCCACCCGAAATCGCATACTTTTATATTTCCTTTTCGGTCAAGCAGCAGGTTCTCTGGCTATGCAAAATATTAAAAAGAGTTAAGAATTGCTGCTCTATACCTTGAGGTCTCGGTGCAGAATATTTTTCTTATGCAGGTAGTCGATACCCAGAGCAGTTTGAAAGAAAAAAATAAATGCTTCTTTTTCTGTGAATTTTTTCTTTTTTCTGAGGTAATGAAAAAGACTTCCATTTTCAGCGTAGTCCAGAATGAGATACAAGTTTTGAGCATCTTCAAATGCATAGTGAAGTTTAATGACATGTGGATGCTCAAGCTTCTGATGAATTCGAATTTCTCTGTTCAAAATACCAGACGCGCCGCTCTCTGCCACGAGCTTCTTGTTGATCTGGAATAGGGTAAATGAGTTAATTGCAGATTAATTCATGATTGTTATTTACGGCTTTCAGCGCATAGAGTGGACTCTTCGGGTTTCCTTTCTCTCGGACAAGTTTAACGATACCATAGCTTCCTTTTCCAAGAGCTGATGTTTTTTTCACAGGGTGAAGAGTTTCTTCGAAATCTGAGAGAGTAAGTTTGGCGTTCTTGGGTAGTACTGTTTCTTGTTGCATGTGTAGATATTTTCTAATTTTTTTTTGATGGTCACGAACTTAAATGATCTCAAAGGAGAGCCTCGACGAGGTCAGTAATATTATTGACGGATAATTTTCTATTTGATCAGTTCAATCCAATTAACAGCTATTTGGAAAATTTGCATTGTTCTTTTTTTTTGAAGTTAATTAGCCTTTCAAAGCTGAGCCGTTTTTGCAGTAAAATCACTAAAATATTATATATTGAATCCTTAAACTGAATCTTGCCAGCATCTAAATCTCTTAATTCGCATCTAATAGCTTCTGATCATAAATTTACATTGAAGCGTTAGCCAGTCTTTAAGAGCCAACAAACACCACAATCCATTTGGATTCAATCAGATACGAAAAAACATGGATGCTTTAGGGCTTCTTTGGAACAAATGAAATGATCTTCAAATAGAAAGAAAAGAGCGTATTCCCAATTCAGAGAATTTTTCTCCGACTGAAAGTTGCCACAATAATTGAGATATGGAGGATTGAGGAGAAACTTCAACTAATAATCTAAATGAAGAATGACAATAGAATTCTACTCGGTTCAGAGAACAGGACAATGTTCTAAATTAAAGCTGAGGCGAGAGTCCATTGTTACTGATGAGAAGCAAATAATCAGTATTGATTCAGCACGAACTAATCAGATTGAATTCGAATTTAAAAAGTGTGGATGGAGCTTTTTGATGAATAAAGCAGATGCAAAAAAGACTTTCGTGGAATGCATGAAAACATAAGCTGAGTTTACCATCACATGAGGACTGAATTTTCAAGGATGAAAAGAAACTCGAGTCCATCGAAAATTCCGAATATAGAGAACTAAGAGCATGAAATAATCAAATACTACATCATGATTCCCACTTCTGTTGCTTCCTTTCGAATGTTTACCTGTGATAAACCAAAAATTTTGCCCCTAGAGTAAGGGCTAACGAATATGATGCTTCGAAAACTTTTAACATATGACTTGCTCAATGAAACAAAATTTATGAGACTATTTTAACAAAACGAAAAAAAAAAACACGCAAAGCAATAAGATAGCAGCAGAATAGATCGTGCGCTTATTGAAATCTACGAAAAGTTAGACTATTATTTAGTTCATACATTCAAATAGCAATAGGACCTTGCTGAATGGGATGGGAGGAACACCACGATTTGATAGAGCATTTTTTTTAGAAAAAAACCGTTTATCGCCTCGACGGGCTTGATGCCCCGTCTTCTTCTATCCACTTTACCCGTTTTCCATCTTCCCATTCGCCAACCTTTTTACTTCCAGTTGCAGTGATATAAATCCCTCTTCCATGCTGCTTCCCTTTTCGCCACTGTCCAATATACTTTCTACCATCAGCCCAAACAAAAGTACCTTCGCCATGTTTTTTATCATCTTCATAATCACCTTCGTACATTCTACCATCAGCCCAAGTGATTTTTCCTTTACCGTGCATTTTATTTTTTACCCACTGACCTTCATATCGCCGTTCGTCAGGCCAAGTATAGACACCTCTTCCATGAATGTCATTATTGTAGAACTCACCTGTGTATTGTGAACCGTCAGCGAAATACAGAGTTCCTATCCCTTGCTTCTTTCCGTCCAAATAGTCACCTTCATATTTTGCTCCATCAGGCCACGTTTCTTTTCCTTTTCCATGCTGTTTGTCATCCTTCCACGTCCCTATATACCTTGCACCGTTACAATGGAAATATTCACCTTCTCCGTTTGCTTTGTCATCGACCCAATCACCTTCATAGATATCCCCATCAGCATGGATGAGTTTTCCTTTGCCATTTGCTTTGTCATTCTTCCATTCTCCCTCATATCTCGAGCCATCAGACCAGTTCTGGATTCCATACCCGTCTCTCAGGCCATTTCTCCAATGACCGACGTACACAGCTCCATTTTCTAACGTAATTGGAGGCAGTTCAACACGTTCTGATTTCCCGACTGTGGACATGATGAGCTTGGCTGAGTTAGCAATGAGTGTCGAAAGTGTATGGTCGTATTGGTTATTCGGACCAGAATTTCGTCCTGAGTGGTTTTCGTTTTCTTCGATAGTCTGAGATTCCTTCAAATTGCTGCTTACATGCTTTTTGGATTGATCCCTATTATGTCCTCCCTGGCCTTGGCCCTGCTCGTGAGTGTGATGAATGTGGATGTTGTCCACATCTGTGTCTGGGTTCCGTGTTGGATTGAGCGCATCAATTGCTTTGGCATCTGAAGCCTGGGGCTGCTTACAGCACAATGCATTACAGTTACCCATTGTTATTTTTGTTTAATCAACGAACAAAATTATTTGATAATTGCAGAAATGTAAGCGGAAATTTTCAGTCTGTGAGAATAGTTATCGATAAAAACTACTTTATTTCAAAAAGTCTACTAAATATATTCATTTGTGCTAAGACCCTGCCTTGTTTCAAATCTCGTGTTAACTCACAACATACGACCAAACAGCTCTACAACTTTGTTGATTCATAGAAATTCTATTGATTTGCTACATGAATGGTTTAACAACATTGACTGCGACTGCATGCGTTTTATCAATGCAAGCTTATTGCACTGAAGTATGAGGAGCTATTTATAAATTTTTTTTATTTCATGATTCTTTTTGGCATTTACAAAACTCTTTTTTTTCATTACCCGCAAAGTCATCTTCGAAATGTTCTGACAGTGGCAAGGATCATTTACTTGAAGAATAAAATCAATTTATTCAGAAAATTCTGGGTTTACAACAATAAATCTGCTTGGCTTTGTTTCTTTTCTTCTTTTAAGGGTTCATACAAAAATGACGCCATACCCTCCTTATCGAAATTTCCTATTCTCTCAAAAGGATATCAGTTACTTCCCCAAGTTAGTGTGATGATCAAATTTGTTGGTAAAAAAAGAATTAGATGTGGGGAAGACTCACTGAAAGAAGCGAAAGCACAACTACAAGCGTCTTTCTCATTTCAGGTTTTAGACTTCTTTACACTTTAATGCAATGGTGAGAGGAAGGCAATTGATTTGACTTCGATTTTTGTTTTTATAGTACTTTAGAACTCTTGCTAGGTCCACTAACATTTTGAGAGGCACAAGAATTCAGCTTTCAAAAGTGCTCAAATTAGCTTGGTTTTGAGCTCCCACAGCGTTCAGCATAAGTAGCTAGTCCCAATGCTGTTAAATTGACAGAAAATCCCTGTACTTTCAATATTTGCCATAGCTTCGTTTACAGACAACATCATCAATATCAATTTTTATGATTAGATCTCCATTCTGGGTCAGCCTTAGGATAGCGTAGGATAACGAGTACTAAACGTGAAAATTTTTTTGATTTAGCTCAGAAACAGCAGCTTTTGAAATGATGAAACAACTCAAAATCACTCTCAATATTTCTTTTCTAAAGTGACCAGCAAGTTCAAGTAAGCATTTTTTTGTGCTCTACTACTTGCTCCAAACCCAATACAGATTTATTAAAGCAGTATTTTGCGTTTTTTAAAACGTTCAGATAGCGCTTTTCGTATTTATTAATCATATCTTAATCACAAATGCTTCCGAAGTTTTAATAAAATTTCTGAAATTTGGAAAATTAGTGTCTAATTAATTTGAAAAAGTTCTAAAAGTTTCTTTAATTCGCGTGAATTAGAAGGAATTAAAAAAGTATGTGAAAACGACTCCCTAAATAAGAAATAATCAATCCGCATTTCCCACTAGATGCCTCAACAAACCGATTTTTCAAGCTAGCTTGAACTCTCTTAGGATCCTACAATGCGCAACCCAAACTCAGAAAGATGTTTTAGGATGTTATCTGAGCGAGAAAGAGCTTCTCAAGAATAGTGCCATTAATGCATACTAAATTCTGATATTTTAAATCTTGTGAGTTTTAATTGATTTTTGGCAGCATGATTAAAATCAAATAATTCAAGCTTAGATCTCGAGCGGTTTTTAATCATTAATCCGAGGCAAAGTGTTTCTGAAAAACAATCCTTTCGAAAATTTTTCGCATGAGATCAATTCTGGACCAATCTCCTGTTGTGGAACTATCTCCATGGAAAGAACTCTCTGAAGACGCTAATGCTTCAACAATTACATGCTCTTTTCCAATTTTCGGCAAATCTTCGAAAACCGGAAACTATAAACCATTGCAACTTCACTTAATTGGCAAGACGATCGTCCTTACAAGCGTAATACTTTGCATTTCAGGCAAACCTCATGTAATGACTAGAATGAAACTGAATTTACCCCTAAAAAGGGTTGCAAAATGATCAACTTGGATATCGATATTTGTCTAATCGTTGAAATAACAAACGATAATCCAAAGTACCCATGTGGGCTTCGTATTGATTGCTGTGGAGCTACCAAAGAGTATTTCCTAGCATCCCAAGAGCTCCGAAACAGCTTAGTCAAGAAAATTGGAAAATACTGTATACAAACAAATTTTGAGAGCAAATACATCCTCCAAGAGCAAATAGGATCTGGAAACTTTGGAAAGGTGAGAATACGAGTCGTATTTTCTGATTGTAATATCCCAAAAATAACGCGCAGGTGTATCAGGCAGAACAGATTGAGACTAGAAAGAAATTTGCAGCAAAGTGCTTCACAAAAGAAAATTTTGTTGATCAAGAGAAGACTGTGGTAGCTTTGTTCTAGACTAGCTAGACACACTAAAACGTATTGATTAGGAGCGACTGTTGAATGAAATAAGAATAAATCGCGATATGGAGTTCCCTTCGATTGCACAGTTGCACGAAGTGTTTGAGTCCCCTACGCAGCTGATTTTCATCATGGATCTCGCTCATGGGAAGAATTTATTAGAGCATGTGAAAAACAAACCATTTGCAGAAAAAGAAGCTGCCGCAATTGTCAAAAAAGTCGTTGAAGGGCTCCTTTACATCCATAAGAAGCAAATTGTGCATCGAGACATTAAACTTGAGAATATTATTTACGACACCCAAACTCACGAAACCAAAATCATTGATTTTGGATTAAGCTGCTATGTCTCGAATATTAACTCTTTAAAGAAGTGTGGCACACCTGGCTATGTTGCACCAGAGATCCTAAGAAACCAAGACTATGACCATACTGTTGATTATTTTAGCTTGGGTGTTGTGATCTATGCGATGTAACTTTATCGATATAAATTTTTGCTGATGGCATCAATGAATGTTCAGGCTGACTGCAAGGGCTCCTTTTGGAGCTGAGGATACCGCAAAAATCCTGAAGAAGAACAAAGAAGCGCATATCAGGTTTGTTCGGAAGCATTGGGGCACGAAGTCATATGAAGGTATTGTACCCATGGCAAAAAACTCTTATTTATCGATAATATCAAAATATAGCTCGAGATTTATGTTTTCGGTTGCTACAGGATAAGCCAGAGAAGCGACTGAAACCATCTTCAATTCTGAAACACGAATGGTTTTGGATATTGCTCCCAAAGGATAAGCAACTCGAACTTCAGCGTCATAAACCGTAAGATTACCACTAAATTTTGGAAATTAATTATTTTACAGAACGAGAAAAGGGTCGGAGAGGACAAGCGAGAAGAAAGTAATGACCATGGATAGCTCTGAGCCTCGCAGACAGAGTCTTGATGTCATAAAATTAGAAGTTGATCCTGGAAAATCGCATTCCGATAAGAGCAATCCGATTCATTTTTCAAATTCTTCGAAGCTACACAAGCGGATTCTGAAAAGGAGCATTGATATCTTCATACATTTGGATAAGTCACGAAATCTGAGCGAAAATCAAGATACCTATTCGAATGTGAGCAGCCACGAAAGTGTTCAGAGTTTTATCTTCACGAAGCACACGTCTACCAAAGCATCAAATGTAAATAACTTCTTTTTCAGTTCCCCGCTCAGAAAACATATTACTTATCTGATAGATTAATAGCAGTATGAAGTCATTCTATCTCAAAGAGCAATCGATCGGTGAAGAGTTAACCAGACTTGAGTTGATCAGCGATCAAAAATCTACAAGCAACAATAACATAGTCACTGCCAAATCCAAGGGTGAGAGTGGCAGCGAACTGGATGACTTTATCCCTGAAGACCTTGAGCCCATTTCAGCGAAACTGAGGACTTTTAAAATCGAAAGCCCAACGCTCAATACGCCTTTTAGTGAAGACGGTGTGAAAAGTGCAACGTTAAAGAGGAACAGCAAGAGTCAGAAAGAATTACCTGATAGCAAAGAGTCGAAACCGAGAAAATCAAGAGTATCTTCTTTTAACATATTGACTCCAAATAAAGACAGCACAAGTTTTTCTGGATTCTTTTTGAAAATTAAAAGTGAAAATGCAAAAGATTCTCATAAACAGAAGAGAACCTCTTCGAAATCTTCTGAGAAAAGAACGGGCTCCGTTCCCAGAAGGAAACGCTCAGAGCAGCCTGAATCAACGAGGACGACAGCTACTAACAGCCGAAAAGGTTCAGATAGTTTACATAACTATAGTAGGAATAGTGACAAATCGAGAGAGGATACGAGCACTGATCACAGTTTCCCAATGAAAAGTTTATTTGGTCATGTCGCGATGCGAGATGAACCAATCACTCCTTCATTCAAGATAACCAACCAATAAAATGAGAGTTCATTATTTTTGGCTCCAAGGAGTTACGTTTCGAGGTTTAAGCGAAAAGAATTTATTTCTTTAAACTAGAAATCGAGATGGATTTAAACTTAAAGTCATCTCGAAAACTCAATAATTGGGTTTTAACAAAATTATTTTTGCCAACAAATGAGGGTTTCTCTTTGTTGGCTGAGTGTATATCAAAATTTTTAAACATTTAATTTATTAAATCAGCAAATGTAATCTCTTATTCATAATCCTGCTTAATTGTGTTTGCGACCAAAAACCAATTTTACAGTTGATAATAAAGTGCAACTTAATCACGTCTATTTCTCAATCACGTTCTTCAGATGCTTGGTTAAATTACGGTAAGTTATTTTATTATTACAATTGCTAAATAAAAAACAACTAATCATTTTACTGACCCTCTAGGTTGCGATTAAGCAATTGATTTTGAGAGATTGATCAGGCTGCAGCATATACCTAATATTTTACTCAACACTTTCTAATTTCTGGTTGTCAATGAACTTATGAAAAGCATATTAATAGATGATTTTGAATGACTGCACATACATTCATCTAAGTTGAAATTTGAACTATCTAGACTATCAGCTAGTTTCCGCATGAATTGATCGAGCCACAAGCTGAATTTACATTTGTGAAATGAACTCAAGACATAACAAATTCTCCATTTTCTCTTTTTTCGAAACTAAACAGTTTGTAAATAGTTCCTAAAATTGTTGAAAGTTCTGTGAATTTTTGTTAAACAAATACAACTACAAAATTATTGCAAACGTTCAGCCATATAAATTGGTCATATACTGACGAATTTAATGATCATTCAAGAGGAGTAGACCATCATGCTTTTGTTCGAGAAAGAATGTTAACAGGTCTCGAGTCTAAGCCCGAATTTGCGGTTCATAATTCGTTTTCAGGTGTCTATTGTCAATATCATCATGTTTTGACCCTGAATATTGCTGCATGCTGCTATCATGAAGAGATCGATCTTGCATACTTCGATTTTGACTTGGAAAATCAAAATTTTTCGCTCTAGAGTTCGGCTTTTTAGGCGCGGCCTGATCGCTGAGGAGAGATAATTTTGCTTTTATTGAGTTGATATAGAAATCATCAACCTCGTCAGCCTCTTCTACATAATGTATCAAGCTATCTGGCTTGCCTTTTCTCACTCTCCAAAGCCTTTCTTTCATTCTGGCTTTTTCTTCCAGCTTATCAGCTTCAATCAACACAGCTTCCGTTTTATCCTTTCTATTAAGGTCTCTTGAAGAAACAATATGTTTCCACTCGTCCGAGGGCGCTTTAATACGCAGCTTTCTCTTAACGTCATTCCAATAATTTGGATAAACAAAAGGTAGCTCTTCCTTCGTTTCCAATTTCTTGGCCTCGCGCTCGTCCTCTGCTGTTTGATACTTTCGCATGTTCTTAGCAATAACCAGGTTCTGTAACTTCCTTGTCCGCTGCATCCGAAGCTCGTTCTCGTCTGGAAGTTTGACGGGATCTTCGCCTTTAGTGGACCTCTTGCTGCGGGATTGCTCTTGCAACTTTTGAATGAGCTGCTTCATTTCTTCTTCCTTCGCAGGGTCAATGGTTATCCGATGCTTGCTCACTTTCAAGTTAAACTTCTGGAGTTTCTCTCTGATTCTTCTTTTCTCGTCGAGTAATTCTTCTTTTTGAGCTCTTTGTTGCTTAAGCATCTCCGCAACCATGGGATTCATCGGTGTAGAAGAAGTCCTTAACGGTCTCAGAGATTCCCTTTGACTTCGCTTCTCTTCCAAAAGATTCAGGAATTTCTTTTCGTGCTCATCCAGCTCTTTGCGATTCACTGGCTTATAATATTCATGAATTTCCTTTAGCCTTTTTTCTTCTTCCTCCTTAGTTTTTTTACTAATTTCCTTCTCATAGCGTTCTTGTATCTGAGCGTAGAGAGGTTTCTTCTCTTTGTACGCTTTGTAGACATTCTCCCACTCTTCTTTTCTTTTTTGACGTTCAGCTTGTCTTGCCTTGATGTCATTCAGAGTTTTTTCGAGCTCTTGTTTCTTTTTCTGCAGTCTTTGAAGCTCCTTTTTCTCTTCGTATTCACGAAGTCTTTCTAATTCAGTCTTTTCTTTTTGCTCCATACGAGCTTCGAGTTCTTTGATCTTCTTCTCAAACTGCTCTTTTTCTTCATGAATTCTTTTTACAAACTCTTCAGCTTGTTGCTGTCTGATGACCTCAATCTCTTCACTAGCCCCGACCATGAGGTTCCCCACAGAATTGTAATGCATGATTGGCGTAAGTCTTGCGGTTTTCGAGCTAGGATTTACTGGCTTTGATACATATTTCATGACCTCGGCATATTCGCTGTTGTAGATCTCCGAAGAGAGATACCTCTTTTCATTTGGACTCTCGCTGTATCTTGCTAACTGTTTCCCTTTTTCATCAAATCTGTTCCGAGTGAACTTCCCTATCTTAGAGTTTGGAAGGATTTGTTCTTCGATATCGAGCGGGTTCTAATTAATACCAATGGCTTCACCAACAAAGTTGAATAATGCTACCTCTCTGGTGATGAGCTTTCCAGTCAACACAGCTTGAAGATTCTCTTGCTCTTTCTCTTCTAACGCCTCAACCACATACTATTCCAGATCTTAGTCCGAGTATGTTATGATTAAATTACTTCTTGGACGTTCTCCTTGATTTCTTTAGAGGTCCAAAGATTTTGAAAATATTCTGAGACAGTTGGTGCTTTCTCAATAGCTTCAGCAAATTTTTTCTGTGATCTATCGAGAGATTGTTTGATGAGCTTATTTGTATTGGAAAGCTGAACGCGAAATCATGAATTTTACTTCAAAGTCTTCTTTTGAGGCTCGAGATCCTGCAATCACTCCATTAAGGAGTCGGTCAATTTGTTCGTCTGGGCGTGGTAGAAGTGATGGATCAAACATAAAAATTAGTGACTGCGAAAGTCAGCGCAATTAACTTTTTATTAGGAAAATGTAACTTTATACTTATTTTCTCAATTTTTATTGCTTTTATAGTTTTATTTGTGTGCGGAGAAACAATTATGCCTTAGTTCAATACTTGAAGCGAATATAATGGGTCACAATTCACGAAAAAGTAATTTCCAACCGGCAGAACGAATACAATTGAAAATGAGAATTGAAAGTTAGCAAGAAAACTATTTGAAATGGAGATTAACAAATTATCACTCCTGGTGAGAGTACTCTTTTTTCAATTTTTACAAAATAACAACTGTTACTGCAACATTTTTTCTAGCTGTTGTATTGAAATTGAGTTAATAATTGGGGGATTTCAGGAGTAAATGAGAAAAAACAGTATGTTCAATTTTTGATCCTTATTATCTGAAGACACTCACCAGTAGCGGAAACGGTCGAGTGGAAGTAATGATGGCTTTTAGCTGGATAGGTTGGTTATATTTAAAATAATTGTTCAGGTTGAATGCCATTTAATCACACGCTCTTCGTCTCCAAAATTAATCTTCGGTAAAGAATTTGGGTTCGATAAACTAAGCGAGCAAAAAATCTAATTTTTTCCTACTGATACATACAATCTGATTTTTTTTTCTTCTATCCAATTTAAACTATTGCACTGACTCCTCATTGGCAACTGAATTAAATCTCGTCTTGACCAGAGCAGCCTGATAATAACAAATTAGAGAGAACTTCTTTTGAACAGCAGCACTTCAACCTCATGATAGAAAGAATCATGCAAAATCCCTTTCAGTGATTCATAATTTCAATTTTGATTATTTTCGTTCAAAATTTCTGTCAAATTGGGCCTTTAGTTGATCCTTGGTGAGGACTTAAAGTTAGAATTGGACTATGAAGAGATTGGATCCTTATTTCTATTTATATTTAATTGGTTGCACCTTTTAGGAGGGAATGTATATCATGTATCAGCATATCGAGTCAATAATTTACATTTATTAAATACCTACAAAACAAAAATTTATAACTGCTTGAAGATGTCCTACCCAAAAAAACCCGCTGCAAGCTCTAAAAGTGCTGGCAACCTCCAATCAAACGCCAACTCTCGTCTCAGCGAAGAGAAAAGAGAGCGTCTCCTTGCAATTCAACAAAGAGAGCAATTAAAAGGGCTGCTTATTAGTAAATTCATTGACAAGTACGAAGAAAAAACACCCCAAGAAAAAGAGAAAGAGAGAGAGCAAGCAAAAAAGCAGAATGCCGCTGAGCCTGTCAAGCCAGTAAAGCTCACTAAAGAGAACCTGAAAAAGCTTGAGCAGAAAAATAAAGAAGGCGCTAAAGCTAAGAATCCTAAGGGAAATAAGGGTGGCGTCTCCCTTCCCGCTATCAATAAAGGTAAAAACCAAGAACAGGCGGCAAACAATCAAGGCGCTCGAAATGAGGATAGACACTCGAATAGTTCTTCCCAGGAAAGGAAATCAGTCTACGTCCAGGACGGACAAGGAAATGAATGGGCAGCTCTGCTCAATTATGATGCCAAGCTTTATAAGAAAGAGAAGGAGCTTGAAGTTAAGAAGAGTCAAGACCTCAAGGCTAAAATAAAAGAAGAACTTGATCGACAGGTGTTGGAAAAAAAGAGACTCAAAAAAGCTATGGCACAAGAAGAAAATGCTTACATTCAATCCTTGCAGGAACAAATGAAAAGCCAAGACCTTCGTGAGAAAAAGAAGGAGGAAGAGATGAAGAATAAAATAATGCAAGAAAAACTGTTAAGAGACAAGCAACTGATGGATGAAAATTTACGCAAGAAAAAGGAAGCTAAGGCTGAGAAAGAAAGAAATGAACTCATCGCTAAAAAGATCAAAGAAGAATCGGAAGCAGAGACGCGGGCGGCTGCTAAGCGAAGAGAAGAGGAGAAACAGCAACTGCAAAAGGTTTTGCAAGAAAACCTTGAGTACAAAAAGAAAATGGCACAAGAAGCTAAGCGTGAGAGAGAGGCTGACATCCGAGCACAAAAAGAATACGCAAGAATTGAAGAAGAAAAGGAAGCGAAGAGAGCAGCTGAATTCAGAGCTCGAGAGGAGAGAGCGAAAAAATTGATGTCAGTGATGGTGGACACTGTTATCAAAGACCAGAAAGAGCAAATCCTGGAAGAGGAAAGAAATCTTCTGAAGTATTACAAAGAAAAAGAGAACAAAGAGCTGACAGAAGAACAGAAAAAAATTCAAAGGGCGAATGAGGCAAAGCAAGAGCTGAGACGGGTTCTTGATAAGCAGAAGTACGAAAAGGAACTGAGAAGGAGAGAGGAAGAGGAATTCAATAAAAGACAAGCAGAGCTTTGGAAAAAGGATACTGAGGATTTTCGTCAACAAGAAATGAAAAGACTCGAAGCGTTGAGAGAAACTAATAAGAAGAATGCCGAGTACCTCAAACAGCAAATGGACTCAACGAGAGGAAAGAACCCATTGATGGACACGAAGGAGCTCTTATTAAATAAGGACAAACTCAAGAAAATCGCACAGGACGAAGGAGATTTCCACAAAGTGTTAGTTAAATCAAAATAATCTTTTCACATCAAATCAGAGCCTCCTAAATAAACATGAAGTCAACAAGAGACTTTGAGTTTATTTCTCTTTTTTTTTTGATAAGATGTCATGAAATGACTACATTTTTCAGTTTATAATTTGGGTTTGGACTTACTCAGAATTCAAATGGATAAGAGGCTACTTGATTTCAAATTGTTTGCTATGGTAGGAGGAAAAGAGATTGGCATAAAAGTGATCCATTTTATAGGAAAAAAAATAGGACATCTGAAAGAGATATCGCTAATCATCATTAGTTTATAGAGCTTTCACATCTTCTTTCCCAGATATGTGAAAACAATAGTTATTAACTTAAGGAGGTCTAAACTTACCAAAAAAACGACAAACTTTTATCTCTCATAAAAGGCTGCTTTTGGAGAAAATAACTTAAGAGAGATATTTGTATGCTCTTCGTGTAAATATTAGTTCATTATAATATTGCTTGAAGCATATAGTAAGTGAGCTCTGTCGTAGCAAGATCCACCGTCTATTCAAGCCAAAAAAATTCTTTTGAAGTAACACAAAATCCTACTCCTCTCCGAACATTTTTTAGAATTATGTTGCCAACGGACTTGATTAAGAGTTAAATTCATAGAAAAAAGTGGATATATGAATTTCTTACGCGGCAAGGTTAATATATATGCCACACTAAAATATTTGTTTTTTGTATTAGATATATGTATTGGGTGGTAAAGTTAATGTTATTTCACTTTTCTATCAGATTATTGGCGAGTAATATTTTAGTTATCAATCAATCACTAGTACTTCAGAGCAGATGTGTTTCAGAAATGCTCGACTTGAATGCATAGTTCACCTTTTCGTGGATCATAGTACACAAACTTCGCATCCTTTGATTCTGCCCATTTTTTTAATTTAGCCTTATATTCGTCAACAGCTTGGTCATATTTTCGGGGGAGCTGCCAGTTATAGAATGTGATAGTAGCAGGCTTATTAAGTCCTTGTCCAATAGAAGGAATATTGTTGCCATCAGGGTAAACCTCAATCTAAGAGAGAGAAAAAAGAAATAAGTTTTCAATGAATAAAATAATTGTAAGGTTTACAGTCTTATTCTCGATGGTAACAATTTCGTCAAGATCAAGCCCTCTTAGATCAGTATATCCCTCAAAATGGATTTTGCCATTCTTGTTTTTGATGGCAAAATCTTTGACATTCTCCAGTTCGTACTCCGTCATTCTCATAATTTTAACCATCGGAGGCTCAGTCTCATATTCTGAGCGTTTCAGTTGAGGTAGAATATAAATAGGAGCCATATCAGAAGAATGCGCCTTTATTAAAGGAGAGTGCTTTTCTGACTTGATCGCGCTTTCTGAGCTTGCATCAACTACCAACTTTGAACAGTGATTAAGGATCGAAAGGAAGAATATTACATGAAGGCAATCATGATCGGCGAGTGGCGTCTCCGAAACGATCGCATAATCATCGAGGATGAATTTTCCTACCATGAGCTTGTATTTAGATTCTTCAATGTCCCGATTTCCGAAGATCTATTCATTTGTTACAGTTAGATGAGATGAACCTGAAGGGAGAAAAATTTATTACTTCTTTGAGGACTTCTCTTTTTAGATCGAAAATTTGAGATCTCATGGATGTATCAACATAGACCTGCAATTCTTCGTGATGTTCGTTTTCATAGATAACCGTAAAGTTCAGTTTATTGTTTCCTTCGAAATGAATTCATTATAGTCGACCTTAAAAGAAAAGAGCTCTTTACTTTCGATTACTGATCTAAACAGAGGAGATCGATTTGTGGGTGTAGAAACATCGCGAGACAGTCGACTGCAAGTGTCTCTGAGGCTATTGAAGTCATCATCTTCGTCGTCATAACCATCGTTCTTCTTGAACAGAAAACCAAGATCATCATCTTTCTTTTTATGATAGCTCGAGCTTAGCAAAGGAGATGAGCGAGGTTGACTCGACTTTAGGCTTCCTGGTGAAGTTTTTTGGAGGCTATAATCTCTCTGGAATGGATTATATGGATATTTTGCTCCTGCATTCATCGTTAAAGAGAATAAGCTTTCACCTGGTGTTCTATTAGTAGTTTCAAAGGTATCTTTGGTTGCGTTGTTGAGACCTTTCAAGCTGTAAGCTTGGGTATTCCAATTCTGATTCATGATTGGTTGGCCTGAGTTGGTGGTCGATGTTGTTGTCGCTGAATTAGAGCCAGGAGTTTGATTTTGCGTTTTGCCCATCGATTCCTGCATATTTTGAATAAATTGAGGGTTCATCATCATAGGAAGCATCATCGACATCACTGGAGCCATCATAGCGGTCATCTGATTCATTTGCTGCATCATCTGATTTTGCATCTGCAGCGCGTTAGCGTTGTTATTGCTGTTTAACCCTGAAAAGAGGCCGCCTCCGTTGTTTCCACTGAGTAAACCTCCTTGTTGGTTAAGAGAGCTGAATAGCCCTCCTCCATTGTTTCCACCTAAATTCGAGAAGAGACCACCTCCTTGATTATTGCCTCCCAAGTTGGAGAAAAGGCCACCGCCTCCTCCACCTCCTAAGTTGGAAAAGAGACCTCCGCCTTGATTGTTGCCTCCCAAATTGGAGAAAAGGCCTCCTCCACTTCCGCTGTCTGTTTAATTGTTAGATTTCATTAATCATAATGTTTTTCTTACTGTTGAGTCCCGAAAAGAGGCCACCTCCGCCACCGAGAAGACTGTTTCCGCCACCAAGGAGACTGCCGCCGGAGTTCCCAAGGAGTCCGCCTCCACCGCCGAGAAGACCTCCGCTATTGTTGTTCCCTAAAAGACTACCACCTCCAAGACCACTGAATAGGCCTCCTCCATTCTAGGAAAATCAATCATTTGAGCTTGATTTTTTCAAAGAAACAATAATTTACTCCTTGATTACCCAAGAGTCCTCCTCCTCCGAGAAGACTGCCGCCGGAGTTCCCAAGGAGTCCTCCTCCACCACCAAGAAGACCACCACCAGAGTTCCCAAGGAGCCCTCCTCCACCTTATTTATTATGAGCGCATGTTATTTTCATGAAGACATACCTAGTAAGCCTCCACCGTTTCCAAGCAAACCTGTCCCTTGCTGTCCGGCTAGATATTCATTGTTAAAAAACTTTAAGAACTATGATTACCTTGAACACGACTCTGTATCGCTTGTTTAACGTTATCTGGGAGCGAATTGAAATTCTTCAGAAGTCTATAGTCTTCTCGACGCAATTCTTCCAGACTCTTCCCGGCTACCTCTCTTTGAGCGTTTATTGTGTGAACTTTGTTTCCGTCTCTGTTCTTTGACACTTCGAATTTGACCTGGAGAGTCCCTAACCCTTGATTTGAGGCTCCTCCGAGCAATCCGCCTCCAAGTAGTCCTCCTCCTCCAAGGAGCCCTCCACTACCTCCTCCCAATAAACCACCTCCGCTAGTTCCTCCAACTCCAAGCAGATTTCCGAGCAATCCTATGAACAGTTTTAGGAAAACCATTATGAATTTAATAGGATATTACCTCCTCCGCTATTTTGATTCCCACCTCCTCCAAGCAGGCTCCCTCCACCTCCCAATAAACTTCCACCTCCTAATAAACCACCTCCGCCTCCTAATAAGCTTCCTCCGTTATTTCCGCCACCGAGCAATGAATTATTGCCCAGAAGACCTCCTCCATTTCCTCCACCACCTCCCAGTAGTCCTCCGAGCAGACCACCTCCTTGATTAGATCCCGAATTATTGCCGAAGAGACTTCCTCCTGAATATTTCTATGAGAAAAGGACCTAACTCTATTGAATAATCAAAATCAGTCGATGCCTTCAAAAGGAAATGATTACCTGTTATGAAGTTACCTGTGTTATAGTTGCCAAATAAGCTCTATCGGAAAGGTAAAAGATTAGCACAAGCTCGTCAAATGCTGAAGTATTACCATTGATATAACTGAATCTTGTAGAACTTAATAAATTTTTACTTTAGTATGATCACGAGTCATTATAAATTAAAATATTACTACGTTATAAATAACAGCTAGCACTTCTTCACGATTATTTAATTCGATTAACTCGGCTCTTGGCCACTATTATAAACAGAAAGTGAAGTTCTGCTTGTAAAATGACCGATAGCTATAGCCGTAACGACAATTACAATAAGAACTTACAGAAAGGAAATATAAGGAACATAATTGGGAGGAAAAGAGAGAAATTAGAATGGAGGAGATTGCACTCCTTTATCAAATTGAGACTCAAACCAAATATGACGATATCGATTCATGAGGTTTGACTCTGGAAACCATATTTTCTCTCATGCGTTTTTGCTTGAAGAAGGAAAAAAAAAAGAAACAACTAAATTTAACAAATTGATTATAAATGTCAAAATGTCAAAGGAGTCCTCGCTAAGGAACGTGCATTTTCAATTCCTAAGGGCAGGCCATGAAATAATTCGCTCTATTTTGTGAACTCCTTAGATCGCGGATCCAATGGCTGTATCGCTGCTGATGACGGTATGTAATTAAGACACGTTTTGAAATCAAATCTTGAATTTATTTATTCTGATTTATAATTGTAACTACTGTTCAGACCCGATCTGAGTGTTATTATTGCTGAGAGATTTCCATTATGGAATTAATCATTTGTTTTCTTCCAAAAAATCTGTTCCGGTGCTAAGGTTGAACGTTCATCTCTCATAAAATCGCATATATACCTGTTTGGGAAACCAGTTGTGAAAAACGAATTTTCTTTTCTCCGTGGTGCTCTCATTATTTAATTTCTTAATTAAAGGCCGACAAAGAAACGCATTCTGGAAGAAAGTTGACCACTCTCCTTGCCAGTGTAACATGAAAAAAACTGATAAAGAGCCCAACTTTGAGTCAAGTGCCTTATGCTGTAATCTTATTCGTCTCCAGCATCAGTAAAACAAAAAAATTTAAAA
>ENA-UOTX01000306-UOTX01000306.1-compost-metagenome-genome-assembly--contig:-NODE-306-length-55058-cov-12.694676_pt1 | contig 55058 bp, 42 predicted proteins | sample MGYA00238143_ERZ746982 | MGnify/ENA primary metagenome ERZ746982 (study PRJEB28758, sample SAMN06268862) | compost metagenome | isolation source: single cell | place: USA: California, Emeryville, Joint... | reverse complement strand
TCCCAGAAGTTGAGATTAGTTCCATATGAGCCAACTGTCACGAGTGTCTTTCCATCGTTAGTAAAGGCAGCGAGAATCGTCTCGGGCTCGATTTCAGGTTCGAATACCTTGACAGGTTGAAGATTCCTCTCAACATCATAAAGGTTGTAGTTTGAGAGTGCGTCACCGGACACCAAATATTTGCCATCAACGCTGTAGCTTAGCGTCTTGATAGCTGCGTTGTGGTATTTGACTTCTTCACAGATGCAAGTTCTATTGTAATAGCAAAAATATCAAAATCAGAAAAAAATGTTGTTATGAAGTGTTTACTTATCAATATCGAAAATACGAAGAATTCCTGAACGGAAACCAGCTGCAAAGAAAGATTCAGTCGGATGAGCTGTAATTGCAAGGCAAGGATCTTCCTTCGAGTAGGTGAACTCGTAGACTTGCTCTAATTTCTTTGGATCCCAGATTCTGATCGTGAGATCTTCGCTTAGAGTAATCAGATTGCCTGTGGGGTGATGGTTGATGATCTGGAAGATTTTCTGAGTATGAGATCGCATGATCGTTTTGTAACTCTGGCTACTCAGATCCAGAATTCCGAGTCCTCCTGAAGAAATACCGCACGCAACTCGCAGGGAATCTTGGGATATGCCCAAGGAGATCACAATGCCTTCATGCTTAGCTTCTAAGAAATATTCCGTGAAGTCCAAGGGCCAGACTCTAAGATATTGATCCTCACTACCAGTGACACAGAAGCCTGCGCTTACAGCGATTGAGCAAATTGCTTTATCATGGATCTTGAATACACCTTCAAGTTCACGGGTGTAGTAGTTGACTTGAAAGAGAAGACCTTCCCTAGAGCCGATAAAAACTCGCTTAGAAGTGTCATTTTGCAGAGCGGTTGTGGGATTTTCTGTGGCAAATTCGTACTCGAGCACAGTGAAGACGGTCTCTCGAGCATGGTGGTTGAGCACCACGGCGCCTCCAGCAAGATGATCACCTTTAATACGCCAGAATCTGATATTCTCGCGACCGCACGAAACTAATTTGTCTGCCTCTAAAGGCGAGAACTTGCAGCTGAGGATATTGAACTCAGAAACTTGTTTAGCGACCAATTCTGGCTTTTTACCAAGGCTAATGTTTTCAATGTTCCAAATAGTGATAATCTCTCTCTTATGGCTGTCGGTACCGGTAACGCAAAGAAGCTTCTTGTTATGTGAGAAAGAGAGGCATGAGATAGCTGTGAAGGGATAGAGAATCGTCCCTATTGGTCTCGCACTCTCGAAATCCCAGACTTTAACATAAGCGACATTATCTTCCTGGGCTGTTGCTACCCAGCTGCCATCTTTCGCCAAGTCGAGAGCACAGATAGCAGAGTCGTGTCCAGTGAAAAATCGTTGACTTCCTTGGTCTGCATCCGTTGCGACGAGAATTGAGCCTGCGGCAAAGAGGATCTCATAATTCGAGCTTTCGTGCAAAGCCCATCTGATGTCTGGACATCTTCTTCCTGAAAATGAGAAGCAATGCGCTAGATTCAACAAAGATTTGTGCTTTTGCTCAACTAGATCGGTGAAAATTGTGTTAGCTTTATAGCTTTATGCAAAAATGTACCAAATGTATTTGTGAATTCAGCTGTATTCTTCAACCAAGGTAACGTTTGAAATTTATCTCCTGTAGTGGACTTTTTGCCCGAGTCAGCTATCTCCAATGGTACGCTCTTCTGAGGTTCGTTCTCCTTGTTCTCTCCTTTAACGACTCGTCGTGGTTGCGGAGAGCTTGACCGATCTCCTTTTTTTGATACAATTTCTTTGTCTTTTGAAGCTTTGATTTCTTTCTCGGCCAATTTGAATCGGCTCTCATCGACTGGTGGGTAATAAAGGAATTGATATGCCTTAGTCCATTTGCCGTCTTTTGGCTGTCTGAAGTCCATTTCTCTTGGAAGAGTCTATAATAACAAGAAGAATTTGACCTCAACACCGAATATCACTCAATTACCTTATAGTGATATAAGTTATCTGAGGTGTAGATGCCTCTCACTAACACATTCGAGCAGATTGTGATCGACTTCAGGATATGTATTTTGGCAAAATCTCTAACCGAGTTTGGAGGAAAGAGTCCATAGTTCTTGAGGTGATCTTCAATATCGATACATAAGATTGTCCATCTATTGGCGTTGTCATTCGAGTATGGAATGTGCAACGTTCCTGATGACGTTGTCTATTTCAACAAAAAAAAAATATTAGCAAGAGAAATTTGTGAAAAATGCACCTTATATTCGTCGTACATGTTGCTTATAGTGAACCTCACTGGATTGCGCTCGATAATGTAGAAATCTAAATGGATCAAGAACAATTGCTTTCCTTGAGTACATAATTCGACGTAAATCTAGAGTCAGAATGAGGATTTCGAGCAAAAGACTAGAAAATTTACATATCGTCCATTTGCACCGAGACATTTAATTTGTGACTTGCTGTGAGGAATCGTGACGTAATTTGTTGCTGGCACTTTGCCGGTGACTCGGAACACTTTTCTGCCGATATAATTATCTTGCAAACCCTCGACATTGCCTCTTGCTTCATGATTTTGCTTGTTGAAGACATCGTAGGTCTTAAATATATCAACAAATGGCGCTTGCCATTCGAGGATGAAAGGTTTATTCATTTATTTTGCGCTTTTCTGATTTGATACTTTTTCGAGTTCGTTAATTCGAGATTTTGAATTAATATCTAAGGATAGATTGGAAAAAGTCAAAAAAATTTGCTATTATCAAATTCAAATCTTATTTAACGGGATCGCCGGTTACCTAAATTAATAGCTTGCTCAATGAGACATGCTTTAGGTCTGAAAGAAGATATCACCCTCTTTAGTAGATAGAATGTGAGACAATTCATCGGATTATTTGGAATAAAGAAGTCTCAATTAACGAATAGATGACCATGCTAATATAAAATTGATATATGAAATCTTTGTTAATGAGAAGGAAGGCGTTAGTTTGCCTTGTTCTATTCGTATTCATTTAAAGGAAGATTTGCTATCAGGCTCTGTGGCCTGAATTACAGACAGACTTAAAGAATTCAATAGTAATCGCCTTTAGTTCTGGCAAAGGTTTTCTCTGTGTTGATATTAGACTTGATTGTGTTATACTCAACTTCGTTCACTTTGGTCGCAGTCTACGCAATGAAGATGTGGATTAGAAAAGAAATAAGTTAGTATTACCCTGAACTTGGAATCGCTATTGCATGAATGGTCAAACAGGTTACCAATCGTTCCTGATTTACGGCGTCTCAATTCTTCATGCATTTCGCCTTGGGAAGTTCTTCGAGCAAGGAAGCTCGCTGCAGCCTCTTGGTCAATGATGGTTTTGATCTCGGAGGGTTTTTCGAGGTGTCTGAACAGAAGTTAATACACTGAAAAAAGGGAGTAGGTATGTTACGGTCGCTTTGGGCTGTTCAATCTTTCGCTAGGAAGAAAAGCCTTTCTATCGCTCTGTCTCTGAGTCCATTCAGAAACTTGTTGCTCAACAACTCGAGGCTTGACAGGTCTATCCTCTCCGACAAGAATAGGGTTTGGCTTATTTCTTTCAGGAGAAGTAGCGACAGCCTTAAGCGTACGCTTTGGAGGAATATCAGGGCTTTGAGTATGTACTCCATGGCTAAAAGTCCTGCAAGAGCGGAAGAAATTTTTGTTAAATAAAAAGCTTCAGATCGATTGTTGTTTACTTAATTCCACCAAAGGTTAACTCAGCAGGCTCGGGACTACTCACACGTCGTGTTTGATCGTTGAATTGACCTTTCGCTTTGGCTCTTGGTTTTTCCTATTAACCAAAAAAAGCGTTAATTTCTCACGGTTTGATTAATAACCGTACCTCAGCGGTAAACATGGTTGTTTTGTTGGAATTAGAAGTTTTTTTCAGAGTTGACTTCCACTCCTTTGAAGAAAAAATTAACGATAAGAGAAGATGAAGCGGGTTACTTGGACAGCTTCGTCCCCAGCTTGGGTGATTGGGTTAGATTTTTTATAACGAGGCGAGAGTAGAGCATTCACATTCTGTGATGTTTCGCCGAGATCCAAGTTGATGCCATGGTACTTTGGGTATCGACTTGTTCGTACTTCGTGTAATATTTGCGGCTCTAAAAAAACAAACGTTGATGCTACCAGATTAGAAGGATCTTGTACCAAGGAATGGTTTGGCTTTAGCTTTGCTAGAGAATATTGAGTTAGAACGTGCCAATTAAAAGCAGGATTACGTTGCGCTGTTCTTGTCAAAGCGGTTAGCGAGTTTGATATCACTTTGTGTCGCTGTGTGTGTTGCCGAAGTTTGGTAAGTACTCTTAGGTGAGACCATCAGCGATCCCTTATATAAGAGAAGGCTGAGCTGGGTTTTCTTGTCTCTGAGGGTTGTTGCCTTCTTGCGTGGGGATGGGTCAGGAGAATGCATTGGGAGTGAGGATAATTCAGGTTTTTGTTAACTATTAAATTTCTTATCAATTTTATTTGATTTATTTCAGGTGCAGCTGGCTCTTAAACCCGTCAGAAAATATTTAACTCCAGTTATTTCCAAGAAATAAAATGTCTTAACCGCTTGCACTGAACAATTTCAATGTAAATAATGAAAGCGCTCATTCTCATTAATCCTCCAACAAAAATAGATAATAAATCCAGAGATCATCATGCAAGCATTGACTATCATGCAGAGTATAACTTCACATTGTCATATCTGGATCATATGCTTTTCAGAGAGTTTGGATGACGAGCTTATTTGCAAACGTCAATTCGATACTCATCGATAGGAGTGATGATTTGAAAAAAAATTATTGGAAGTCTGCCATTGCCAAAATAGTATTGATTCGTCTTATCGATTAATGCAGTGCAATTGGAAATTGAAATTAAGCATTTGACTAACAAAACGAGAGTGAAATTACACTTAGAATCTAAAAATTTATTGTATCTAATTTTAAATAATGAGAACAGCAAGCGGAAAGAAAAGCCGAGGAAGCTCAACAAAGAAGTCCATGAAAAAGAGGAACTTTGCCATGGATGACGAGGAGCACAAAAACGACTTAGATCTCGTTGAGGAAGGTTCCGATGACGCGAGACCAACAAAAGATGGCAAATCTTCAAAAACGCTTTTAAAGGATTCTAAGAAAAAATCCAAAAGTGCTTGGGTTGATGAGGATGACCAAGACCTCGAGGTCGATCTCACTAAAGTATCTAGACTACGCAAACTGATAAAAGTTGGAGAGGAAGGAATTGTCACCGGCAAGCAGTACGAAGAAAAGCTTACTGAATATTATAATAGCAAGACCAACCGCAACGAGTTTTACAAATGGACCAAGAAGAGCAACCTCCCAAGCTCAGCGTTGGAAGAAGAGGGAGAGTTGGAAATCGACAATCTCCTTAGATCAACGAACAATATCGTAAAAGGTGTTGATTCAGTTGGAGACAGCTTACCTCAAGGGACGATTGATCTCGCAAGAATCGCGATGACTCGTTTCGAGGACAAGCACGAGGCTGTTGTGCAAACGATAGATTTTTTCAAAGATAAGGATCTATTCCTGACAGCAGGACTTGATAAAACCATCAAGCTCTTCCAAATTAGCAAGCAGGCTGAAACTTCAAAGTATTTCTTGAAACCGACCAAGTCATACTATCTTAAAGGCCTCCCGATTCAAAAAGCGCAGTTCCTCAATTCCGAGAACCAGATTATTGCCTCGGGCATGTCGAAATATTTCGTCACCTTAGATCTCGGCTCTGAAAGACTTGAAAGAATCTCACCGAGCTTCGTGACCTCCAGGCTAGATGGAAAGATCAAAGGGCTGGTTATCTCACCAAGCGAAGACGTGTTCGCATTATGGGGCGAATCTTGCTACATCTCGATCATGTGCGCAAAGACTAAGCAACTGCTCTACGAATTGAAAGTCAACAATCCGATCAGCACCGTCACCTTCTCAACCGATTCAACCCATTTGTTCTGCGCGTGCCAGGATGGATCGATCTACCAATGGGATCTGATCAAACGAGCAATCTTTGATTCCTTCCACGATCAAGGATCAACGAAAACCGTTTGCATCGATGTCTCGAGGAATTTTGATTACCTTGCAACGGGCTCGACTAGTGGTATCGTGAACTTGTATGATATCAATAGAAAAACGAAGCAAGTGGATCAGAAAAATCCGAAGGAGGTGAATAACCTCACGACTTATATCGACAACGTGAAGTTCAATCCGGCCACAGAGATCCTAGCGCTCTCCTCAAAATGGAAGAAGAGCTCCATTAGACTGTTGCATATTGGCAGCAAAACCGTTTTTTCGAACTGGCCTAACCTGCGCACGAAACTGTCATTCGCCACGGCTCTCGGCTTTAGCTCGGATAATCGCTATTTTGCCATCGGAAACGATGAAGGTAACGTCCACTGTTATAGTGTCGGTCACTATATGCAAGCGTAGTGTTCAAAATTTAGGTTTCATTTAAAGCCTTGTATTGGATTTTCGGTTGTCGGTTAGAAATGTCAATATTTTGTTTGTAGGATAAGGCTTTAAAATTTCCTTTATATTAGTGAGTCAAAAGACGTTATATTCGATCATCAATGGTCAGCCCTTATCATACCCTCTTTCAAACAATAAGAATCATAATGAATAATATTAATGGATAACCGACAAGTTCTGTATATGCACTTGCAATTAGATTAGATTAGGCGTCAAATCTTTAACGACAAGAAAAGATGTGTAAATTTACCTAGCAATCTACACTACTAAACACAAGGGAATTAAACTGTAACCTTTTTTAAAGACTAAGAGAGCAATTTCTCTGTGGAAGCGATAAAATGGAACAGAGAAGAGGAATTAAACCAAAAAAGTATACAACAATATAACTGTCTTAAGATCTAAAACTTATTTCTTGCTTGCCTTTACGACTGGAGCAGACTTTTTAGAAACATGCTCAGATGGCTTTCCTGTATCTTTAATCTCCTTTCTGATTTTCTTTGACGTTTTTCTTAATTCAATATATTCCTCCAAATCTTCTTCGCCACTGCTGCTACTTTCCTCGGCACTGCTTTCTTTCGCTTTCTGTTAAAGTAGGTAGATTAGAAACCTATGATGTTCGTTTATATTTACTTTTTTGACGACTTCTTTTTTGGTGTTTTTCTTCACGACCTTCTTTTTAGTCTCGACCTCAGACTCCTCTCCGGCAGATGATGTTGAGCTGTTTTCCTAAGATAATGTAAATTCGCAACAATTCGAAGGAGGTTTTCAATACAATGTGAAGTGTTTTAATTGTGTCGTTGAATTGCTTTTCCCAGAAGTTGTTGTTCCAGCGGAACTCTTTTTGTTTGGTTTCTCCGCCAAGCTAAAACAGGATTCATTAAGCTAAACTCGCTGTGGTGAGATTTACTCCTAAACCCTCTTCTCTTCTCTTAATCTGAATACATTCGGTAATACCGTTTTTATTCTTTCCGAGACCTTGATCTCTATAGTGTTAGAGGTAAGATGAGGATCTGAAAAGTTTAGTGTTACTCGCTCCATCCCATTTTCTTCAAAAGAGCCATGCCGTAATCGCATTCGAACTTCTTGGTTGAAACACCATTGCCTAGACAGTGTGTTAAAAGCTGTTACGTTGGATAGGAGTACTTTGGAGAAGTTTATCGTAGAATTTCCTTGACATCTCTTTAGCGATTTGGCTTGGGCTTCTAAAACTAACTTTGAATAAAGTTTATTATTATTGGAAGACTTGATCCGATTTGACCCGATTCCTAATTTGGAATTCCGAATAATGACATGGGATAAATCAATATAGACGAGTCAAAGTATTTCAGAACCCAACAAAGAGATATGGAAAAGATGAGTGATATGGTGAAGCTAGTGTGGCCATATGTTTCCTTACGATTGCGCAAAATTTATTCCGGAATTCCCTTGTTACATTAGAAATTGAGAGGAAAAAATATAATTGTCATCGTTTATTTGGTTTTCTTCATCATTAGATGGATTTTGTTGCTTGTGAGCTAAGAAGTGTGGAGGTACTCAAGTATTGCTGGCGGTGGCTGGCTATGTGCATAATTGTAGTATAATTATCAGAAAAGAATAGTATGCAGTAAACTTTTGATAGGAACAATTGGATTAAATTTTTGATTCGCCACACCTCCTCAAAATAAGGAGGAATTTAAATTTCTGCTTTTGTAAAAATTGAGCTCGTTTATAGCTAACCATTTCTGGGGTGAATGCTTCAGAAAAAGAGGGATTTCATATTAAGTGAAAATATACTGAGGAAGAAAAAGCATTATGAAAGATATATTATGGAATGAAGTTCATGATACAGATCTGAGCACTTTTCGAATCATAAATTGAAAATAGGAGCTCCCTTTCATCCCAATCATGAAGTTTTCCCTTTAAAATCATCCAAAAAGATATCCCCAACCTACTGGTAGCTGTGGAGAAAAAAATGGAGATATACTGCTAGTTTCAGAAATATCAATTATAAAGAAAAAGGTCATTTTTTCTCATAAGTCTAGCAATTGTGAGGATCCGTTTCCATAGCCTTATTAGGGGCGATATTTTTATCTTGCAATTCATGCACTGTGAGAGGAGCAATACATTTATTTCAATAGCGAAATTAATTATGATGACTAGATGCTCTGGGGCCATTACACATAACTTTTTCACTCATAATAGGAAAGCCAGAAATAATTGAAAAAAAAATTTGAAGCGATTCATTAGAACTACTCTGGATAATGAAACTAAAACTGACTTGAAAAGAAGAAAAGAGCCTTCATTGAATAAATATAATTAAGGAATGCTAAAAAAGGGATAGAGGAATCCTTTGGATGTCCAAAAGAAAGCCCTTGTACAAGATGTGCGAGACTGCCTGCATTCCTTCTATTTCAATGAAAGTTTGCGAAAATAAATATTTTTGATTAAAATCACACGAACTTGCTATTCAGTAACCAGATCAAACAAATTAAAACCAGCGAAAAACCAGGAAAGGAGTTAGTTCCGAGCAGAACCCAAGAGCTAACTCACTTTCGCAATGGAAAAATTACAAACTTTAGGCAGTAAACAGTCCCTGAAATAAAAAAGAAATGCTTCCACAATTTTACATTGAGGAAAACCTCGTAGGTTTTTTCGAAGCCACGAAGCAATCTCTTTCTCTATTTGAAGTATCGAATATCTCCATTTCAATAACGACTTTCCCCAGAATCACGCCCCGGAAGAAGTTTCATTGATCTTCTCATAGGCTACAACAAGGCGATTACTGGGACCTTACTCAGTATCGAGCTATTCGGAGGTCCTGATGTGAATCTTCTATTCGGGTTCTTAGAATTAAAATATTCAGCTCTCGACCGTCTCAACGATAACTAACAGATCTTTTTTTCCCTCCTTAATTTTCCGCTTAATCCAAAATTATCATAACAAGCACAAAGTTACTGGATTATAGGTTAGAACACTTACAGAACATCTCGAAAAATTCCTAATCTCTACATCGATACTGATAACTTATAAACTCTTTGACCTATCGATTACTGGACGTAATAAAGAAAATCTAACTCTTACTGTACTAATCACCACGACAAGAAGATATATCCTATTTAATCATTCCACAGCGCAAGGATAATAATTTAGAAAAATTAAGGCGAAGTACTAATCCACCTCTCAATATTATAATATATGAGTGCAATTGTAGAGGCTCCTTGCGTTTATAAATCCGCATTTCGAACGACGCATCCTTGCGAGATACCTTTTATCGAAGAATTGAACCCATTGAAGCAGGTCCAGACTGGCATTGCTCCGACAAGAAGACAGAAAATTATCGCAAATCGACGTAAGAACTTCCAGCTGAAAAAAAAGACTGAGGTAAATCCAACCTAAATTATTCATTATTAATGGACGGTTGATAGCTCTGCAAGAATTTTATGCTCGGAGAAATCTGTCCCCTTGGCGAGAAGTGTTCCTTTGCTCATGGAACCGAAGAATTGAAGCCTCGGCATAATTCTTCGGCTACATTCAAGACAATTAAATGCAAGCATTATCATACCCAGATGTTCTGTCAGTATGGTCCTCGTTGTCAATTTCTGCATAAAGACAGCAAGGGAGAAGTTAAAGCTATTAAAATGAGTTACACACAGCTGTTTTCGATGATGGGAGATTCGTTCCTCGTCGATGAAAGCAGGGGGAAAGATTGCGGAATCGAAGAATTCCTGCAATCTCATCTGAATTTGAAGGCGAATTGTCTTAAGCCGCTTGCAGTGTTTGAAGCTCTGAAAAATTGAGTTTGGAAACGGTGGAAAATCCGCTTCAGCTATGCGCAGCAGCGCAATTTATATTTTTGGGGCTAACTATTTATAATTTTAAAGCCTTTTTAATATAATGAAGACTCTCTGAATATTATAAATCAGGTTATATATATATGCATAATTCGATTCTAAGGATTATCCTCAATTCCATTTATATCTTGTTTGAGAATAATTTTATATTTGTTTTAGCATCCATGAGATACATCTTATAAATTTAATTGAATAAATGTAATTCGAATTGTAATTCTGAAACAATATTCTGTTGTGGACTTTGACCTTACATTATATTACCATTGTTCTGTGGTCTGCCCCTTATCCAGTAAAAGCTACAATCTCACTTTTCAAATCGAAACTATCCAAAAAATTAAGCAATAAAAATTTATTCTGGATAAATGTGCTGATAGGCACGTAAAGAGGTTTCATAATTGTTTTTTACTTGAGATCTCATTCTAACTTGCTTTAATATACTTATTCAGGCGTCTCTTTTTTGGGGGACCTAATCTGATTATAGTAATTGTTTTGTTTGTTAATCTTTGTACTGTTCAGCATCATATGATCTCATGCGTTAATTTAATAGCAGAGCTTTACAATGAATTATACAATTTTTCAAAATTTCAAAGCAGGTTTTCATTGTTATTTCAATGGAATATGAAAATCTCAAAAAAAAAAAAGGACTGAGAGTCAATACTCTCAACCCCTAATCAAAATTATTCCCTTGATGTTGATTCCCTGCTTATCCTCATATGTATAATTTCAGACCAGCAAGTGTACGAGAACGTGTCGTTTTATACATCGGACTTGATTTATTTGAATTGAGTTGGACGCCCTGGACTGAGGCTTTTCTCAGCAACAAAACGTTACCGGGTTTACTTCCTGTGTTTTCATCGTTGTCTGCTGCCAACACATCCCTTGAATTATTCAATGTCTTATCTAAATTTGGTATGCTTTGTGGCGACTTTAAATTCCTTACAGGTTTTTTATTAACATCCTGGAGACTGAATGCCACTACAGGAGAAGATTTTTTTTCATTTCCACTGCCATTCATGCTCTTCTCATGCAAAGGCACAGAATTCCCAACTGAGAGACCAGCGACGTTTGAGGTCCCATCTGGCATTCCCATTTGCTCGGTCAGTTTCTTAAAAGAAGACTTGAGCGAATTCAATTGGCGGTCAATATTTTCATGCTGCTCGGATTGTAAAAACTCTTTCTGATCGGCAGCGTGGATAGCACTATAGTAAGTGTCAAAACTCTCACAATGCTTTAATAGCGGGCTGACACCGTACTTGAAGCTAACGTTTCTGGGGCTTCCAGCTGTGAGATCGACTGGTTTCGAGTTTGAGTGATATTCAATGACTTGGATTGGGTTTGGAGAAATTATGGATTCATTAAATGAAAGTCCGGCATTATAGAATTCAGAAGGGAAACAAATCTTGTTAGAAGGGGTATGTTCGTTTGTACACGGTAAGTCTCTCAAGTTTTTGATGAGGGCAGCGCTTTCATTGGAGCCCTCCGCTTGACTCAGTTGTGCCATCAATTCTCTGGTGAATTTCTCCCTTCTCAAGGCTTCCATGAGATGGGTTAGGTTCTCTTCAAGCTGCTGTAAATTTTCAGAAGTAAGTTGCTTTAATCCTTTCTCATTCCGATTTTCATAGAAATTTATCACTTGCCTCAATTGAGAATTCTCAATTTTTGAGGCTTCTGCGTTCTCTCTCAGAGCCTTGCATTCCATTTTTTTGTTGAATAGTTTTTTTTCGTTTTCATGAATCTTCCTAAGCAGCTGAATATGTCAATGATAAAAACCCGCGAAACTAACAAGATAAGCATACCTCAAACTTCTCGTTCTCAAATTCCTCGAATTTGGCGATCATTAACGCCATTTTGTCTTGCAGCAGGGCATTCTGGTCTTTTACATTCTTCAAGGCTTCCATCGCAAATCTGCCTTGGAAGTCAACAGTTGCCGACGACGGTGCTGAATCTTTTAGAACTTTTGTAGGTGTGCAGACCTGAGAGAATTAATATAGTTATAATGACACCAAAATGAAGAGAACAATACTTGCAAGATCCCTATCCCTGGGAAATGAATATGATCTTTGCCATCAGAAGTCTCATCGTTTCCTCCTGAATTTGCACCATTTCTTTCTAAACTTATTGACGATGCCTCCGCTAACACGAGCCGTTGTGCGAGGATATTTTTTTGCTCTTGAAGGTGCTGGATAGTCTTCAGGAGCTGGTTGGATGAGTCCTTATCCTTAGATTTTTCTTTCTCGAACTCCTATGGAATAGGCCCATGAAAATCAATTTGGATTCACCAAATAAAGTAATTTGCTTACGGTTATCTTCTTTTCGTATTCTCTCAGTAATGCGCGAAGGCTTTCATCGTTGCCACTGACAGTCACATTCACATGGACTTTATTCTCTATTTTTTTCGCATTTAGTCCAAAGCGAAGCGTGCTCAGACTCTGTTCAACCTGCGAAAGACAGGGATTTATACATAAGACAATTGCTGTCCTTGAGTTTCCTCCAAGCGACGACCTGAGAATTTTTGTAAGAGGCGAATTCCTGTACGGAATAAACGTCTCACTTTAATTATATATTACAAGTCAGATATCTCACACAGTGCAACAATTTAGTCCTTACCTCTTTCCTGTTGCTTTCAATGAGATTACTTGCGTCAAAAAGAACAAACTCTTATTTATATGCTGAGATTCTTTAGTGCGGTCCTTGAGAGTGTTGCTGATCGCCGTTGACATCGTGGAGTAGTTGCCCAATTGCTGCGAAGTTTCTCTTTTCTTCAATCTAAGTCCGTCATGAATGTCTAGTTTTTCACTCCCAGCCAGATCCACGAAATTCAGCACGGACTCCGTGAATACGGTATCCTCTCCTTGCTTGACATGGGAAGGAATCGACTTTACGTACAGCCGGAAGATAGTGTGAGAGCGACTGCTAGAGTGATTCATCATCGTTGCAGCGTAATGTCTATTTGCTAGTGGCCAAGAAATTATTTTCATTAGATTCACTTGTGGCTATTACCTTCTCCCCTGCGGATTTTGTCAAGTACTTCGTCATAAGAGGACACGATTTCTTCAATCGCATCTTTAATATAAAATTCTTTCTATTATTTCAATGGGGATGAATTTAGATCTATTTTCACTTGACAAAATGGATCTTACATTCTGATCTTCGTGAATTGACAGCGTCTCGCCGAGACAACTCTGAGACTTCAAGAGATCAAATACCAAATCGTTATAAATCTCGAGATAGCTGCATTTGAGGAAGAATTTCTTGTCTGGAAGTTCATCCATTTCGACGAAGATATCTCGAAGGGCAAGCCCAAGTAAACCATCAGAATTATCAATTTGAAGAGTAACTCGCCCTTCATCGCCTAGAGGCTTTCCCAAATTGACAGTAAATGCTCTTTTGTGATGATGCTCATAGCTTGGAATATCATTCAAATCAATTTTGACGTTAGCTATTGTATCTATCCGAAGTATTAGCAAAATTTTTCAATAGACCATATTTACGATGCAAAGGCGATTTGTTTGACTCTTTGGAACACGATGATTGACCGGAAATCTCGCTTGGTTCAGGAGTTGTGAGCCCTGATCCTCGAATCTGTGTCTTCTCAGTGTTTTCATTGTTTTTTGCCATTTTATTTTCCAAACTCTCTTCTTTAAGAGTGTCTGATCCATTCAACCATTTGGGTCCCATCATTGTGAATGTTTTTCCACTGCCAGTCTGTCCATACATGAAAATCGTTCCTACGAATAACATTATTTAATGTGGATTACTCGGCAACATACCGTTAATTCCTTGTAAACTTGCTAAACCGATTCGTTTGACAGTGGCTTGATAGATATCATTGGTGGTCTTCTCCTTACCAAAGCAGCTGTCTATTCAAATGCAGTTGAGAACAAAGCATCAAATGGAAGTGATACTGAAGAAAAACTCATTTTTATTTGAAACAGTGATTTTCTTGCTCTTTAAGAGCTCTTGAAACCTCTGCGGATGCAAAGTGACCATATCTGGCTGAGGTATGTGCCAAATTTCAGTGTCATTGGCTTCAGCTTCTGAGCAGCTTTGAGGGCGCACCCTTAAATAAACTTGGACATTCTCCATTGCGTAGTACCGTTTATTGCTTTATAATTTAGAAGTTTGAAATTATTTTGGCAGTTTAACAAACACAATAATTGTGTAAATTAAAATTACCCACCGTAGATGTTATGCAAAAACAATGCGCACATTTGCTAGCAAGACGGAGATAAGTTTTGGACATTTACTTTATGGTTGAGCGTGGAAGATGAAGTCTGAAGCAACATTCAATTTTACAATATAGCATGAATAAATTTGGAGTTCAATCTTGTGTTTCTGGAAGAAAAAAATTGTTAGCGCTCTTCTCACAATTATCATTCTCAGCAATGGAAGAGGAAGAAATAGAGAGTTCGAAAATTTGGCTTTATCTGCTTTCTAGCTGAAATTCAAGAATTTGCCTTATGTTCTTTCCTTATGATTCTCCACGCAATTCCATAGAATGCATAGCAATGCCACACTAAATATTATTACTCAGCAAGATGAACTATCGATTTTCTAGTAAGCTCAATGGCTAAAACCACCAGCAACTATTCTTAAGAAGGCTGCGTTTTCTCTTTTTTTCAAAACGTTATACTTGAAACCAACCGCAAGTAAATAGTTTGTCACGAAAACTGTTTAAAAGTCAAAATGAAGATTTTAAGAAGACCTTGCAACAATAAAAACCTTTGAATCATTCTCTGACTCTTTTTCAGTACTACAGTAGTTAGTAATAATATTATCATCCGAAAAATCTCTTTAGTGACTCATCAAATTTTAATATTATGATGAAATCATACCAACCTTTATAGAAAGCCCTCTCCATGATTGGTTCTACTTTCGAGCTCTTGATCGAATTAACTTTCTGAGGAAGACTCTGATACTTCTGATCCTTTGAACAACATCGATAGGGATCATATTTATCATTCTTGTAGTTCGCCAAACCTATATCATATCTCTTAGCAATTCGGCTTTATAACGAAGTGTTACCTCGTTATTTAATCTCAGGATTATCGGCAGCCAATAGAGCGAGAGGAAAAGAATAACTATCACAATATAGACTGCCAAGATAACTGTAGACATTGTAATCGATGTGTTCAAATCACTCTTTAAGAACTCTTTCTCGTAGTCAAAGAACTTCTGTAATATGACTCGAGTGCTAAAATAAAAATCAACACCTAGATCAAATTAGACTAAAGCATTGGATAGAAAATCAACTTGAAGTCATCAACAGGGATCTAAAATCCGCTTGAGGAATAACATTGTGTTTCAAAGATAAGTAGAGGTCCTTTAGGTATTTGAACATTCCTGCTTCATAATTTAGCACACCCTATTAAGGATTAGAGCATATTGCTTTGCCAATGAGAGTACATATAGAAGAGAACTGTTGCCTATCGAGGAACACGAGGTGTAATCGCCTCCGAGGTAAGCGCAGGCATCTCCAAAGAATACTTGCTTGTAATTTGTTTTGAATTCTTCATCTTGATCGAGAACGTACACATAAAACTGAAAAAATGAAGATTATCATTATTGAATCGAATGGGGAATCTTTATTACTTCTCCAAGTTTATGGCGAGTGATATTCATAATCGTCAAATTTGTATAGTCATTCACAGTTGAGTTGGTAATCGGAAAATTCGGATCCAATCCATATAATTCCAAGGCATCTATTGCGGTCTGAATTTTTAGAGGTATTAACGCATCTTCTGAGAGTTGAGTCATGAATTTTGAGAGCTTTTGCTTTTGCATATGTAACATTAAAAGTGCGCATAGGATATAGATGCAACAAAGCATCACAACTGCGCAAATTTTGAGAAATAGAACTCGTGCTTTTTTGAACTTTTGAGTTTTATATTTCTTGATCATCTTTTTCCTCCTCTTTAATTGATCTATCAAAACCACAAGTCACATGACTTTGATGTAACGAGCTATTTACCTTCTTGTTCCTCATCCTCGCTCTGTTTAATTTGAGAATCATCTCCTTGAATAGGAGAAAAATTCTTTCCATCTCCTTTGCCCTTTATTTCTGAAATCTCATCGAAACTGTCCGAAGCATCAGAGTCTTTTTGATCGGTATTTTTAATCGCCTAAGCATCGCTGGTGAGGTTTGAGATCTCATTTCTCTTGTTACCTGGAAGAAGTCCATGAATCTGTCTCTTCTTTTGCTGATACCCTCAATATTTTTCATTGGGATTTCCAAGAACAAAAACAGCACATTTTCTTTCTGGGATTCAATCTTGATCAAATAATACACAATCCATCCCGAAAACACAACGCCACAAACTAACTCGATGACAGTCAGCACGATTAGCGTATTCGGGATGCCGCTCGCATATTCTTGGAGAGCGTTCGAAGTGAATTGTGCAAAATCTAATGAGAGCTGCGGGACAATTCGGTTGAGCACGTTAAAGACCACGTCCCTGAGAACTCGATTATTGATGTTTATATTTTCAAGGCTTTCTGAAGAAAAATTATAGGCAAGTGAAGCGACCTAGAGGAGGTGTAAGCCCAACGAAAGCGAAAATATTGAGGGTTTACTTGTAATAGAGATTGGGTTTGCTCATGAGAAATATCCACGCTACCGTTGTTATAGTGTTGCAGAATGATTTCAGTTCGAGAATACTGGTCATAAATACTCCCAACGGAGCCTGTTTTAAGTGAGTGTGTAATAGAGATGATCTGATCGACATCATCAATAAGGCTTTCTCTGAGCGGAAGAATGATAGCAGTCTCTGCATCTGTAATGATGGAACTATGAATGAATAATAAGTCGTTGAATATCGGATAGTTCTGGATATGGATCTTACGAATCTTCGCTCATATAGCTTAATCCAAGAAGACAATCAACGAGGTCTTGATAGGCAACTATTCTGTTTGTTGCTAGTGTGGTAATTTCAGTGTAAGAGCTCCATCTATCGAACGCTAGGTAAATCTGACTAAATAACGCCGCTTTGAAAAAACATCAATAAAAACTGCCAGGCACCAAGATGCATTACCTGAAAACCCTAAGGCTATCAAAACCCAGCAAACACTGATCAATCGTAGTCTGAACACGGATGGTAGTTCTTGATTATCTTCCAACGCCTCTTGGATCATTTTCTTCAATGTTCTTGTTTTTCTCACAGTCCTCTCACCAAACCCGTCTTCCTCATCTCTCTTCATAAAGAGACTCTCCTCCTCGTCCCATTCTTTCTCAAGTCTCTCTCTTTCTTCAGTGTCGAGGTATACATTGCTTCTTATATCGATAAATCTTCCTCCCACAAGCCTCCTCAGCTGGATGCCTTCGCCATAGTTAATCTCTTCTCTCACTCTATCAACCTGCTGTTCTTCCTCAACTGCCTTCGTAAGCTCCTTTTTCAGATTAGCAGATTGGAATATCGCACCTATTGATCGGCAAACAGTTAATTCAGAGAGTAATAAGGACATTCATGTACCTATCTCGAGATCTTCTTTGTCAGTCCTAAATCCATAGATCCAATCGTCTTCTTCGTTGCCCACGCCTCCTTTATAAACTGTTGGAGAAGAGTCTTTCTTTACCAATCTAAGCGAAGGAGGACTCTCTCCGTCAGAAGACCTCTCCGATTTCTCACTTATTGCGCCAGGCCCTCTTGTAATATGTCGCGATTTTATTCTGGAAAGGTCTGGATTTTTCATAGTTATGGTCCTATCTACTTTCTCCACCTTGACTATATACCCATAAATAAATTTGTCAGAATCCGGTGTGGTCCCTGCCCCATCTTTCTGCTGAGAGAAGGCCTGTGGGTCATAGTACTCGCGGATCATCATTGCGAACTCTTTGTTAGTTTTGTCACGAAGTTCGATTGGGGTAACGATTGCGTGAAGTTGGAGCACAGTTGGAAGTAAGTCTCCATCGAATTCTTTGAGTTCGTACGAAAACTCCTTTCCAAACTGATATTTCTTGTCTGTTAAAGCACCGGGTACCTAGTATGATATGCTAATTAGACTTTTTTTAAGAAGTAATATATTTTACAATGGTGTCGATGTTCACGTTGTTTTTGCGTATCGCGAGGTTGAGATTTAATATGGTGATGGCTGATGCTGAAACATCCGTGATAATTCCGTCTGGTCGGCAGATGAAGTAAGCGTATAACTTCCTCACGTCTGTAGTTCGGAAAGTTGCCATAAACTGATACCCATCCGGAAGCTCGATGGGCTTGACTTTCACAAAAGACGGTATGATGTAACCGTTTTTGTTCTTAATGAAAAGACTATTTTCTGAATTTAGAAACCCGCCGTAAGTATCGTCTTCTCTCTGGAGGTATTGCCTCATGAAGCTGTCATGGAACATTCCATACAACTCCGGCATGTAAGTGTTGATTTTTTTATCAATGATGTCATCATTCTGAGTACCGACAAGAATCGAGAACAATGCATTTGCTTTCTTTATCTTTCCAAAGCTATCCTAAAAAGCGCATGAAATGTTATGGTAAAAAATATTGTATAAGACGATTGTACTGGGGTTCCAGAGACAATAACATAAGGAAGAGGCTCAGAGGAAGCGTTTCCAAGTTCACCTGCTTCTTCGTGCTCGATTTCCTTGAACTTTTTCATTTCTAGATCTCTTCTTTCGATCATTTTCGCCCTAAATTAATGCATAGAAATATATTAAGATAACTTGTCACAAAAGCAATGAGAAAATACTTTCGTATGAGCTCTTCTCCTGATCTTTCATTTTGGATATCAATTAGGAATCTCCCGTAAATTTTTAGGAACTGAGCGTCAACAGTAAATTTCTGGAGTCGATTCCAATAATCTTTTGCGTTATTCATCGCTGTGTTAACCTTAGAACCCAGATAGTTGAGTTTTCGCAAGTCTGGCTTTTCTTCTCTCAGTTCCATCCAAAATTCTTTATGTAGGTTGGCGCTTTCAGTCATATATCCTTCTGCAAGGCTCTGAAAGTTTTCAGAGGCAATCTTTCCAACAAGATCAAGTCCACCTCCGTCGTCTCCATCGCTCTCTCCATCAACGCCATCATTAATCATTCTCCTATAATAATTTTTCCAAAAACAGAATCAGCATGCTTTCATGATGAAAAAACTCACTCCAGGCGATAAATAACGAATTGGTCACCAAATCCCGGATCCAGTGTTTTGGCCTTGGTTATCTCAGCTAGTGCTCTCTTGTTGTTTTTCAGTCTTTCGAATAAAAAGAATGCGAAAGAAATGCGAAGACTCGTCGATTTTTTGAATCTATTAGAGTGGTCATCTCAATCAATTCATCAAAAAAAAAATAATATTACTTCTTCGTGCCAGCGACATAGAACCTGTCAATGACAAAAATAAGACGCTTTACACTCTCCTCCAAATCTGATTGTATGATGCATTAGACCGGAACAAGTAATAATATAGTTATACTCGAAAGTTTTTCTTCATGATGTTTTTTCCTCTTTGCAGTAGCACGGTATCTCAGCGGGCAATCATCTTCGGGGCAGGCATCTTTGTGCTTTTCAATGTAACCGGTTAACAACATTCTTGCATTTTTGTCAGTTTCTAATATGCAATCAGTACGTTGCTGTTTTTTTCAATGAAATAATTACGGAAGGAATCTATAAGCTGAAGAAGTGAACGAAGATGGTCGTTTAGCTGTTCGGGTGATTTGAAGCTTGTGCGGTAAGAGACCACGCTTGCTGTACTGCTGCTTTGATTTGTGAAAAACCACAAAGGAATGAAGGGTAATCCAACGAGATACACCACCAGTCCACCTGAAAAATCCTCTCCGATGGTCTAATAATTTCAGATTATATCCTCTCTCGCTTATTGAAAGAATATACCTTGCTTAGAAATAACATGAGGGCGGTCCAAAAGTACACGGTGTTGAAAATCTTCATGATCTGAGAAGTAATGATGAACTGAAGAGAATGAGGTTGAAATTACAATTGCATATGTTTTGTTATAGAACGGCACTTTCACCACGTAAGTATACATCAAAGAAGACGATCCTACCATAAGAATGGTCACGAGCCACCACTGATCTGCTGACTGCATCAACAAAAAAGGTAAACGAAAATTATTTCAAAATCGTTTTGGTACCGTCAAGAACGCGAATGTGACCTGTAGAGCAATTTTATTCGCTATAAACGCCATATCGCCTATTGAATTCTGCCTATATCAATTCAATGCGATTAAGGAGAAATAGATGTTATCAAATCTGACCTTGCAGTTGGATCGCTGGTCACCATTCGAATTTCGAAATAGATTGAAGAGACGATCCCTGAAATCAATATGAAGACTGTAGTAAGAACAATAGAGAGTGTTCCATGAATAATATGCGCGCCTTCCCAGCATTCAATGTCGGTGAAATTCCAATGCACGTACTCTCCACTATCGTCCCAAACACATTGAATCATGCCAACCAAGAATTCGGTGATAGGTAAGAAACCAACTGTCACAACCAAGCCGGCGACACCGCGCAGAAGCTTGACTGGCCAAATGACTGATACTTTTTTACGACTGAAAGAATAGGAGACGTAGAAAATGTTCACAATGACCAGCACAATCAGCACGAGGCACACATAAAAACCTGTTAAATACGCTGGCCAGCTCAGAGCGTTCTCAATGTAACTAATTGAACATGGCATGTGATTTAAGTAAAATGTCAAACAAAATCATTTGATTACTTTGACACATTGATGAAGTTGATGACGTTGTAGAAAGGCCCCAGTATTTCATCAGAATTCCAGATGCTGTTGACTTTTTCATAGAAGCAAAAATACATCATCTGCAGGTAATCGACGCCATTTGTAACAGCAATATACCAAAGAGCAGCGTCTTCCTGTTTGAGCACGAGATAAAGAACCTGGAAAATAGAATCTTTGATTTGATGGTAAAGCTTATCAAAGCCTATCCTGTCATCCATGACAACCGCGCTCTTCTGAGACTTTTGACTCGACGCGATCGATTTGTTTTCCATTTCCAAGTTTAAGGTTTTATTAATTATTTAATGTTAAAGTAATGCACCTCTTTTTAAAGAGATTCCGAAATATTATGATTTAAATTTTTACTTTAAGCCTTCGTTATCTAATTAGTGAAACTTCGGCCACGATGAAGCGAGAAATATTTTCGTTTTTCCTAAAATATTCGGATACTGAAAACTCTGCTCGAATCCTATGAATTAACGGGAAAACATCGAAATTGTGTCAAGTGGAATTTTATATAATACTCAATCACGATGGCTTAACTCATGTATGAAACCTGTGTCACAGCCACTCATCAATTCACAAGAATCTGCTGTTTAGGCAGTTAAAATAACATTTGAAATGCAATTCAAAGGAGCTAGGCAGAAATTTCGAAAGTCGAACTCTTACGGTTAAATTGCTCATTTGTTTAGGGCAAAAAACTCATCAATTATTTCAGTAGCCTTCTTCTGGACCTGTTCATCCAGATAACCCTGCATGTTTTCAATTATTGCCAATCCTCCTTCCTTGTCAAGTCTCACGAGGTAGGGGTTGAAACCTCCTTCTGTCTCAACGATATCCTGCCCAGTTCTAAGAATTATTTCTAAAGTTTTGAGTGCATCCACCATCATGCTTGTATTAGTTCTGAGAGACAACACTTCGAGAGCAAGTCTGATAAGATCCTTTTCAATCATCAAATCCAATTGACGGTAGCTACTTTCTTCTGCTGCTCTCATGAGACACGTTAGAGCTTCCGATCTCACCTAAAACGATTGAAATTAGTTTGTGTCAAAATCTCAACAGCTTACATCAATAGCGTCAGTGAGCACCAACTCAGTCAGCCTTTCGAGAAAATTTGGAACTTTGAAAAGCACTTCTATTATTTCGGATCCACAAATGATCAGATTCGAAATGGCCCAAAGAGCTTCTTTTCTCCATTTCTTCACCTTTGAATTTACGTTCTTCATGAGGCAGGGTATGATATCCATGTTTATTAGTCTCTGAAAAACACCGTTAGAGTTAATGAGTCTCAACAATTAATATCTGTACCGTTGCAACGGAGTCATAGCCCGTGAGGCAGTTCCCTAATAGTTTAAGAGCTGGCAAGCGCAGTTGAGACAGGTTCTCTTCGTCCGCCATAGCGAAACTAATAAAGTCCTGAATGCAGTCCATCTCCATGATGGTATCAATTGTTTCTTCATCAGCGCCTGTCGTCAGATGTTCAACGGTGCAGAGAACGTAGTACACTGTGTCTATATCAGTTGAACGCATTAATTCTTCAAGGGAAGGCAACGTAGGTGCCAACTAAGGGTTATTATGAGAATAAAGCCATAGAAAGTAGACTGGCGTACCAGAGAAAAATCGGGGAAGGGTTTGCCTTTAGACAAATTGCTCAGCAGCCATGCAAAATTCTGCAATATTTCAGGACTCGATAAGTTATTTTCGATTCCTTTGGTGATATATTTAACGATCCCCTTTTCGAGAAGTATCTTCGCATTGGGTCTTGAATCTCCTGCTATATTCGCAAGCGCCCATATCGCCTAAAATCACGAGAAAATTTGTTCAGATGATCCAAACTATCGAATTTATTTACGTTTTCTTGAACTTCACTGCTTGGTGCTTGAAGTAACTCCATCATAACTTCAATACCGTTGAGGTTTTTCACAATGTCTTCAGTGTATTCTGTTTCTGCAGAAAGCACATTTGCTATGATCCAAGCTGCTTCGCTCTGGACTTTGGTGTACCCAAAATGCTCTTTTCTCAAAAATCCTATGATCAAAGGAACAGTTTGTGTCTCGTAAAGCAGTCCAACATGAGAATTCGAATTCTCTCCTTGAGACAAAGCCAAACGAATTTCAGTGAGAGCGGCTTCAAGTTTTGGAATGTTTTTTTCTTGCATCGCCATTTGGAAATTATTTGCAAGGAATTTGAATCTTTCCGCTTCCTGTTGATATGCATTAGATTAATCGAGTATTCAGCGATAATGTTACACTTATTGTATTGTTAAAAGTTGGGTTGGTGATGTTGTCTTTATTCATGGTGAATTTCATCCTTTTAGCATTTAGGATATTCTCGGTGTGCTTCTTGCGAATTTCGCTCGCAAACTGATCTCTCTTGGATTTAAATAGTATATTTTCATCTGTGTCGTTAGTTTTGCTCTCCATTATATAGGTTAGAAGAGTATTTCTTATTTCGAGTCTATTTCTGTTGTTGCAATCAAATTTATAATAAGCTACTTCAACTTTTAAATTGTTATGAGGGAAAAAATTGATTTTACCGCGCAGTTTTATAAGTTCATCACCACCAAATGGAAATCCCAAAATAAACGTCTCCAATCAAAAGCCTGCTAGACTGGATACTAAATTTCATCATCTCAAGAGAAAACCATGCGTAAATCTTAGGAATATTCATATTTCAACTAAATTGCTATTCTAACATAAACACTAAAATTTTGTAATGCATGTCTATATATATAAGAAATAGGCTTTTAATATTCTTCAAGGCTCCTCTTAACTGCACATACATACCTTTCAATAGACAAATATGCTTTATTGCTATTGCATATGTATAGGCTTCTCAATATCTGAGTTAGTTAGAGTTATCTGGCTTTTGTTATTAGAAAGAAGTGCCGAAATTTGTCGAAGATCCCTTCCGTGATTCTTTCCTTTAACAGCAGAAGAAAAGAAGGGCAGTGTTTTTTTGACTCTCAAAAAAATCTTATTTTAAAATAGAGAAATTCTCCCACTTACAAAAAGATTGAATTTTATTCGGAATTTGAAAGATCACGAAAAGAAATTGTTATGCAAAACGGTAAGAAACTTGCTGCCACTGACTCCAACAAACTCATCTTCGGCTTATCTTTGGTTGTGTAGGAAAAACTCATAAGGAGGAAATTGATGTGGAAGAAGGAGAATTTGTAGATAAGAATGACAGTAAGGTCTTAAACATTTTCTTGTTATCTCTGACATCGTTTCCATCGCAGACCCAGCATAAAGACAAGTCTTCTAAGGGTCAAAAATCATCACGAGAAGCTCAAATGTAGCCCATATTTCCTTTCGCTGTTCTCATAATATGTCCATCAGGGGTCTCGAAGCTGCAGAGCTATTGGGTTATAATGTTCCTGAGAAAGAATCCAAAGCTGAAAGGAAAAAAGAGAAGAAGCGTTCAAAGACTCCAGAAAGATTTGAAAAGAGCAAGAAACATAAACATAAAAACTCTCGAGGTACGCTAATCTGTTGCTTTGCCTGACTCTGTCTTGTTAGAGAGAAAAAGAAGATCAAGGTCTCGTGACAGATCCAAATCAGAATCTAGATCACGTAGAAAAGCGAGATCCAGATCAAGTTCGAGAAAGAAGCACCGTAAGCATCGAGAGCATCGTGAAAAGAAAAGAGACCATTCAAGATCGCGTTCACGCTCGGATAGACATCGAGGAAGAGACAAAAAAACCTCGAGACGTGACGAAGAAGAGGAAGAGACTCCGAGAAGGCAAATGTGGTCGGACTCGAGTTCATCGAGGGAGAGATATCACAGAGTCAAACCTCCAACCACGCATCAGCCAAAGCGATCCAATGAGCAACCTGAAGTGACGAATCGCGAAAGTGAGACTCGGTTGCATGCTAGTGGGAAAGGGGAGAAGAAAGAGTCGAAGATTGTGGAAGAAAAAGTTATTGTGGTGGATAAAGAGCTAAAGAGGCTAATTGAGATGGAACTGGAGGGCGATCAGAATAAAGATGAAGATGATGCAGAGTACGAACGAAAGGTGGAAGAGCAGCTGTTGAGACAGGATGAAGTCAAAAGAGAGGAAGAAAGAAGAATTGAGGAGGCCAGGAGAAAAAGAATGGAGTTGCTTGCTCAGCTGCGTGCACAAGAACAAGAAAAGAATGGCGAGCCCCAAGAAGAGCAGCCGAAGCAACCAGAGAAGCAAAATGAATCAGAACAAAAGCCAGCTGCCAAACCTGTTGAAGAAGCTGGCAAAGATGCAGATATGAAAACTGAAATGAAAACAGAAGAAACCGAAGAAATAAAAGAACCAGAAGATGATATTGAACCGCAAGACGCAGCTGCGAAGGAGAAAATTGATTTAGATTCGAGGAAACATGATCAAGATAAAGAGAATTTCGATAGATTGATCGAAAAGATGAGAGAAAAAATCCATGAGGGTAAGTAGTTGTTGTTAATTAGCTATTTTAGTCTGGAACTAATTCCAGCTCATGCAGAGCTAACTCAAACCAAGTTTCTCATTGTTAATTCAGTCGCGGTTGTCTTAATAACACGACAAGAAGTTGTTCAAGAATGGACAGAACCAATTGAATTGAATGACAACAAGGGATGAGGAAGGGCTGTGCATTGAGCTGTGATTTAGCAGATTTTGTCAGTTTTATTATTCTGATTCTCCTTGACCTGTTCTGACCTTTTTATTTATAGAGGATGATGGCGCTCCGGAAGCTGAGATGGAACTGCCGAAAAGAGAAAGGAGTAAAAAAGCAGAGGAGAAACCGAGCAAAGGCTTCGATATGTTTGCTGATTCTCCAACAGATGAGATAACAGGAGGCGACGCTCCAGGACTGAATTTCCCAAAGTATGTTTCTCTTGGCACAGCTGTAAAATAACTATTATTCCTTTAATCAGAGTGGTGAGTCGATATTCAGACTGGGATGATGAAGAGGGCTATTACAGGATCCACATTGGAGAGATCTTACACAAGAAATACAAAGTTATTTCAATCGCTGGTAAAGGTGTGTTTGGAAACGTCGTCAAAGCATTGAACATTGAAAATAATCAATTAGTTGCTATTAAGGTAATTACTAATGATTTGCTGTGCATGATGGCTAAATTGGTTTTATAGATCCTACGAGCTGATGAAATTTTCCTGAGAGCAGGTGAAAGGGAGAGATCAACTCTTACGCTCCTCAATGAAACAGACAAAGCGGATAAACGACATATACTACGGCTGTATGACTCCTTCGAGCACCGCAAGCATCTTTGTATGATATTCGAGTGCATGGAGATGGACTTAAGAGAGTGCTTGAAGCAGTTTGGAAAGAAAGTCGGGCTAAACATTGAATGGGTGCGCTCATACGCACGGCAAATATTCATTGGGTTAAGCCATATCAAGAAAAACAAGCTCATCCATTGTGACTGTAAGCTTTTCTTTATTTTGGTTATAAATAATCAATTTAATCTCTCTCCCTGTTAGTGAAACCAGATAACATGCTGATCACCAATAATAAGAAAACTTTGAAGATCTGCGACTTGGGAAGCGCAATTTCTTCTGATGAGAATACGATTACAGAGTATTTACAGTCTCGATACTATCGAGCCCCGGAAATTATTTTGGGTTGTCCTTATTCAAATGCGATTGATATTTGGAGTGCAGCGGTCACTATTTTCGAACTTTATACTGGGAATTTCCTCTTTCCAGGGACTAGCAATAACCATATGTTGAAGCTGATGATGCAGACAAAAGGAAGATTCGGAAATAAGATGCTTCGTAAAGGAGAATATGTGTACAAGCATTTTGACGCGCAAAATAATTTCCTCAGTCAAGAGACAGACCCAGTTACTCGTGAAGTAAGATAACGCTTTTTCTATGTTGATTTTAATCGTGGGTATCATTATAGAAATATGTGAAGACGATGACAATTTCAGAAAAGCCAACTAGAGACATTGGTGCTATGTTGATGGCAGCAACAACGACAAAAACACCTGAAGAAATAAAAGCTGTGAACAATTTGAAAGATCTGCTGGAGAAATGCTTGACTCTTGATCCAAATAGAAGACTCACCGCAGAAGAGGCTCTCAAGCATCCATTTTTAGATGTGAGAAATAGACCGTTTGGCAAATAAAGAAATAATTTTTCGTCAAAAAAAGAATGGTTTGATAACTCACTCGAGTATAATATGTTGCAACAATAAGAGCTGACTGTAGATAGTTTCATGAAAAAAATTCGTTCCCACAAAAATCTTCCTTCACTAAAACTAGCGATTTGACACCATATGTGAACTAGTACTGTGGTTTTCATAGAGTTTGTTAGGCCTACAATAACAACTTGATGATTTAATCCCTTTTAAGTGGTGAAGATAACTAGGTAAGGTCTAGACCTATGAAGAAATTTGATTATTAACAATTGAAAGTAGAAGATGATTTATTTTGGAAGCTAAACATGGATGAGTAATCTGCAAGAAAGGGTATTAAATCTTTTAGTAATATCGTAAAGGTTCTCGAGGAAAGAAGATATTCGACTTCTTACTCATTTATTACACTGAATTCGCAGTCATTTGTTCTTAATTCAAGTTCTTGAAATAAAATTTACGAATAATATAAATGAGTTGATGTCACAGAGCGTATGGGCAACAGTTCTGTATCTCAAAATCCACCGTTTCTATTCCCTGTACTCCGGAAGCTTCCACAAAAAGCGTTCACTGCTCAAGGACAACTGAATCTGCCATTGACAGGAGAACTCTTTAAAATAACTAAGAAACTTGTTGCTTACATTAGACCCAGCGTCGGAGACAGCGAAGTTAGCACAATGGCTATTTTTCTCTTTCATCTCGATCATGTTAAGCTATTGAGCTCCTATGTCACATTCGAAGTGTTTGTCTCAAGTTGCCGGTTTAATCAATACAATCGGACAATAGTCGCATGCACTCCAGGTCAAAAGCTAGAAATTTACTCTTTCCAACGGAAAGGCTCCGTCCTCAGCAGGATGCTTCTCCCAAGACAAATGAATTCCTGCGTCCCCAGAATAGCTTGCATCAATAGTACTCATCTAGCGCTGCTTTTTCCTTCCGAGCGAGCCCAAGTAGTCGTTGGGTTCTATATTATCAACACCGTGACTGAAGACTATGAGCTCGTCACTTATCCAAATAAACTGAAATCGTTGAGCTCGATTGAGTGTTCCAAGGATGCAACCATACTAATCCAAGGCAAAAAGAAAGGAGGCGACTGCTTTATCGTTCTCTATTCCTACAAAATGAGGATGTGGTTCCGAGAATTTCTATGCTCTCCCTGGGCGAGCATTAAGAGGGTTTTTCCTTCAAATACTTTCAATGGGTTCATGGTGCTAAAGGAATCTCTGCTACGAGTATTCTTGATGGGATATCAGCTCGGAGAAAAGGGACTCGTAAATAAAGTATTTGAAATTGAGCTCTATGGCTACTCTGATGTGACTGCAGTTGAACAGATCAGCAAAAATTTTTTGATCGCAAGATGCGGCGTCAAAATCGCTGATGAACTCGAAATGCATAAGGTTGTCTTAATAAACCCGAAGTATGACAAATATTATTCCACAAATTTTTCAGAAGGTGGCAGCTCATGCATTATTGATAAGCACTTACTATGTGTCTTAGATGGTAACTCATTGAAAGTCACGAAAATCCCTCTCGGTATCTACACACTAGACAATATGCTAGAAAACGAAAATAAATTAGTGATTAGGAAAAAGAGAGACCAGGATAAGATGGTCTCTCCTTTCTGCTACTAAACGAAAGAAATGCACATAAATATGTCAATTTGATAATAAATAGGCCTTGCTATTTAGAATTTTAATTGATATTTCTCAATTACATTTATTACCTTTCTTACCTCAAGTATATCATATGGCTATCTATTATCAATGGATTGTCCTAACGAGTTTGATCAGATTAGACTTTGCTAGAACCTGGAACTCTCTGATCTGATCTTACTATGCAAAGGAATTTTTTTCGGAACAGCTTTAGCTTGAACAAAATAGCTTCATTTTCCTAATCACACGATGACTTAAATCATCGATAGTGAATTAACCAAATTCACTTTCCAAAAACTGTTATATATGAAAATATATTTGAGGGAAAAATGAATCTTTTGGGGTATCGCAGTGCTGTGCCACCACAGCCGCTTCAATTAGAAAAATGTCGATGATAATAATAATACATACAGCTAAAGCAAAAAACGAATTATTTTATTATGGGAATAAATCTTCAAACAGAGCTTCAAAGTTCAATCCTTTCACATTTTTACGTCGGCTTTGTCACAAAGAAACCTTTGGTGTTGGTTTTGCCATTTTTGTCTAGCTGAGCCTTCATCCTCGCTTCCTGAAGCTTTTTGAGTTCCTAAAAACGAAATGAGAAACCAACTATGTCAATAATAATACATTATATTTTGCCACTTCTTCAGGAATCCCTTGAAAATTCTTTCGAATATCCATTTTCATAAGCGAATCAAAAATCTTTGCGCGATTGACGATAGAAATATGAAAATATTCTTTGTGAAGGTACCGGTAGTACTCATATGTGTCCGTGTCTATAGAAGTTTCTGCGAAGGAAAGGTCAGCATTTCCTCCAGTTACATCCTCCACATGAACATCAGGATATTGAATCCGAACTGAATTCTTGAATTTTTTTGAGATCTTTGGCCGTTGTCTCGGAATACCAGGCAGCATATTATCCACCACAAAGACACCTTTTTTGTAAAGCGGGTTTTGATAGTTCCCAAGAAAACGCTTCATTAGCTTTGCTCTCTTATCATCTTTTACCGGCGAGTTCTGAGAGGTCGATTTTCGTAATCTTCCCTGCTTCCGATCTGTTTTTGGTTCCTCCGGTGGAATGTTATATGTCACCGTCGCTTTTTGGGTTTCACGACCTGACGCGTTGGGATTCTGTGTTTTAGACTTCAATGAGTCAGCCATTCCATCATCTGAAGGAATTGAATTTATTCTAATGTCTTTTCGAACCCTTGGCAGCCTTTCCGGCCTTTCATGTTTTTCGGGAGAGGGATCAAGGTTGAAATGTGATAGTTCATCTTCGAGAGCCTCTAGTTTGTCATCAAGTATTTCGTTCTTCTTTCCATCTTCTGGCGTAAACTCTAGCAGCATATCTGGCTCATTTTGCAATTCTTGATAAGGAGATCCAATTATATTTGGCTTATTCTCTAAGCTTGTCTTTGATTTATTGAATAACTTCTCCGACTGAATATTTGGAGTGCTTTTAGAACGAGTTCCCTTAAACTCTCCATATTTTGTATTACCATATGAGCCAATATCGCTACCATCCGGAGGGAGATCTAGTGGTTTGGATTTCATATTCTTAATCACTTTGTCTTTCTGCTGGTTATCCTTTTTGTTTTTTACAATAATGTTCAAGAACGCATCCTGGTTATCACGTTTGAGGCCATTAATGGCTGGTAATATATCTACAGGTTCTGTCTGCTTTTCCTTTTTTCTTATCCTTTCAGTACTAGGCGGACTTTTTATAGCATACACCTCTTTGAAATGGAAGTTCCCTGTAGTTGGAAGCGTCTCAGTAGATTTGTGGTAGATGCTGCCGTAGCTTGACCCACGGTTCCTAAGCTCTGCGCGATGCGTGGATGCTTTTTGTACACTGTGCGAACGAACAGATTTCTCTATTTTCAAAGGTTCTTTCCGAGTTAATATTTCCTTATAAGGGAAAATGGGCTCTTTATTGCTGTGGTTAAACTTTTGCAATGTGCTAAACAAAATTAGTCCGTGCTTTGACGATTCATTGGCCTGAGGGACCTGATAACGAGCAAAAATATCATTCTTTTGTCTCGCGTTCAAATCCGGTGACTGTGAGGATTTGGGACTGGTTTTTTGAAGCTTCATGTGTGTTTTCTGAATCTGATGAGCATATTAATTGATAAAATCTTAATTCTTTTATTAAAAAAAATAATAAAGCAAAAATGGAACGTCCGCTATTTGACAAGTACCATGTACAGAAAAAAATTGGAGTTGGGGCTTTCTCAGAGATCTACCTTGGTAAAGACCCTGATCTTATGCCGGTAACTTAGTGTTTTAGCGAAAATAATGGAGTATCGTGGCAAAGAATTCGCCGTGAAAATGGTAATTGCCCTAATTGTTCTTCATGCTCAATATTTTTGGCAGGAACCAAAGAATGCGAAGCGCAAGCAGCTGCTGCTAGAGTCAAAGATCTATCGCAAGCTTCAAGGAGAGAGTATTGATGACTGTTAATACGCTGTTGCTGATTGATGAAATTTTTCTAAGCTGGAATTCCCAATCTTTATCACTTCGGCGAAGACGACCAGCACAATATACTTGTTCTAGATCTGCTAGGACCCAACCTTGAAGAGTTATTCAACTATTGCGGTCGCAAGTTCTCATTAAAAACTGTGCTTTTAATTGCGGATCAGCTGGTATACTAACGACTAATCGAGAGCTGCTTCTAATTTTCTTGCATGTAGATAACGCGCATAGAATATTTGCATTCCAAAAATTTTGTGCATAGAGACATTAAACCTGAAAATTTCCTTGTGGGGTTAGGAAAAGACTCTGAAACTATTCATGTAATTGATTTCGGTCTGACCAAGAAATACCAGGATCCAAGAACGGGACTCCATACCCCATATAAAGAAAACAAGAGCCTTGCAGGAACCGTCAGATATCTCAGTATCAACAGCCATCTCGGAATTCGTAATTGATAATTTTCCCTGACTATCAAGTTATCAACTATTGTAGGACAAACAAGAAGAGATGACCTTGAGTCCATTGGATATATTTTAGTTTATTTCTTAAGAAGCGAGCTTCCTTGGATGGGTATTAAAGCTGAGAATAGAAAAGAGAAATATAGTCGCATTATGCATGCGAAAGTCTCTATCTCACCGGATGTCCTGTGTAGGGGCTACCCAGGTAAGGAAGGCTCTGGAAAAAACTTTCTCATGGGTTTGTTTACTAATAGATGAGTTCGCAAAGTATTTGACGTATACAAGAAGTCTAAGATTTGAAGAGAAGCCTGACTATCTCTACATCAAGAGGCTCTTCCGAGATCTTTACGTCCGCATGTTTGGAGAGTGGGACTTAGTCTTTGATTGGGTGATTTTGAATGCGGTAAAGAATTCGTTTAGATTCTATTGTTCATTATGAAAAAGATGAATAGCATTGATCAGACGGGAAATAATCCGAACAATCTTGATATGAATAAGAAAGGCTTGGCGGCTTTGAAACAAGAGAGACAGGAAGAGAAAGAAAATGGGAAGCACAATAAATCGAAAAAAGATAAGCATAGTGGCGAGAAAGACAAGTCTCCGAAAAAGAAAAAAGATGAAGAGCACTCTGCTGATGAGAAAGAGCGAAAAAAATCTAAAGAAAAGAAAGATAAAAAAAAAGAGAAGAAGGAAGACTCTGAAGAGGAGAAAGAGAAGGATGCCAAGAAAAATGGCAAGAAGATAAAGGATAAAGATTCAGAAGATGAGGAAGAAAAGCCAAAGAAGGATAAGAAAAAGAAGGAAAAGAAAGAAGAGGAATCTGGAGACGGGAAGGAGCACAAAAAATCCAAAGAGAAGAAGAAGGATTCAGATTCAAGTTCGAGTTCGGAGAGCTCGGATAGTGATGAAAAGAGTATGGACAAGAAAAAGAAGAAAAAAGATAAGAAGAAGGATAAGGATGAGGATGGCTCTGAAGATGAAAAGAAAGATCAGAAGAAAAAGGATAAAAAGAAGGATAAGGGTTCTGATGACGAAGAGAGCGGTGAAAAGAGTAAGGACAAGAAAGACAAGAAGAAGGATAAAGAGGGTTCCGATAGTGAAGATGGTGGTGAAAAGAGTAAAGACAAGAAAGACAAGGAGAAGAAGAAAAAGAAAAGCGAAGAGCCGAGCGAGGAAGAAGGAGAGGATGGAGATTATGATGACGAAAAGTATGAGCACTATGGTGATGCTGATGGAGAAGAGGAAGGTGTTGAAGAAGAAGCGTATGGCGAAGATTATGAGAATATGGATGGTGATGGAGAGGACCAACAATAATTTTTTGATACCAAGGAAATTAAGTTTCTTTCACACTATTTTCCAAACTTCATGAAGTAGATTAAATATTACAAGTACAAATCATTGCATTGCATTGTAAAGCGCAACAATCTGTCTACCTCTCTGTCAGAAAGATGAATTCTCACTAGTTTCTACATAAATTCTTTCTCTACCTATCGTCCGTTGTAATGACCCAAAATAATAGTTCTAGAAGTCATTACTGTGCTGACTAACAGTCAGTCATTAGTTGTTAAGAGCCAAAAATAGTAAAGTTGGAAAATACCACTTCGCTTAGAGAAAGTTTGCAGGCTTAAATTAATAAATATTGTTTCATCAAACTAAAGATAATGCTGTACTACACTAATACTTGTTCAAAAATGTATACATAGCCCAGAAAAAAGAAAATTAGACCTCAGGGACTTTACTAATATTATTTTAAGTGGTTTAACGGCTGAAAAATCAAATTAGCCGCTGTTCTCGCTGATGTTTGCTATATTAACTAATAAACAATAATTTCATATTCTTACGCAACTGTTCTCAGCCGAAATAATTAATCGCCTATATAGATTGAATGAAACTTTGAACATATTGCACTTTGTTAATTCAAAAAGCTATCTTTGTTCTTTGTGAGCATGTCAATCAAATCTTCTTTCGTAATCTTCGGGTTTTGGATCTGGATCTCTAGAACTTTCTCAAGAACTTTCTTAATAACTGGACCTCCACTTTTTAACTCGAGGACCCTCATGACTTCTGATCCCTAATCAACGAGAGTAATTTAATCACATCAAGTGAGTGGTTATTTATTGTGTTTACATCAATCAGCGGCTTGAGCTTGTGTACCTGCTCAAGTTTCTTGTCGAAAATATATTTGTAAAGTTTCTGGTATTTGGTCATGATGCTGTCAACTTTTTCTTTTGCTTCGAACAGTTCGTATGTCACAGCGAGGTTGAGGGAGAGTTCCCAGATCGCGCCGAGCTCACGAATTACCTTTGCTAATTCAATAGAAATTTGATGTTAGAGGACTTGCTTTTTAGAATCACCAAATTACCAACTTCAACGTCGATGTTCTTGCCTGTGAGGACTTCTTCAGAGAGGGCTTGGAAATGATGGAACGAGTGGACAGAGTTGTCGGTTATTTCACCTTCTTTGTTCGTGAACTATACAATTCGATTATTATAACACTCGGAGAGTTATGAAGTTGCTACTTTGATTGAGTCTCTTACAAGAGCTGCAACGAGATTCTCTTTCTTTTTATTCTTCAGTTCGCACAATTGTCCTTTGAATGGTGATAAGAGATGTGTAAGATATGCCAACAATCGGATTTCTTTTTCATCATAATCTCCTGACAATACAGCAAATCCGAAATAGCTGTGTTGACCGCTAGTGGCCTTGTGAAAGGCTTCAGTAATATTATAGGACTTATCGAAGAGCTCGTCAATTAGCTTCGTTTTTTCTATTAGTGCTGGATATACATGTAAGACCGCTGGAAGTTAGGATACTATTGTACCCACGCAATTGGCAGGGATCTCAAAGATATAAGGAAGCATCTTATATTCTCTAAAGCGTTCAATACTCAAAAATGCGCTTGGATGCTGAAGCATCGACCTTAATTCGATACCAATTCGCTCTTTGCTGACTTTTGTTTTCAGGCCCAACTATTTCGAATTCAGAATCAAAAATCGATTAATTTAGGTCTAATACCAAAACTTCAGGATCTTTGAACGCCTCTACAATGTCCTTTTCGAGAGTCAGCTCGAAACGTGAGGCAAAGCGAATGACTCTGAGTACTCGGAGAGGATCATCGAGGAAAGTCACTTTTGCAGGGAGTGGAGTTCTTGCAATGCCGCTCTCAAGATCTTCGAGGCCCTATACCAAACATGCAATAAGATGGTTGCAGCGAATGAGAATAATACTTTTTTAGTGAAGTCTTCGATTGATTTCGTGTTAAGGTTGTAGAATAAGGAGTTGATGGTTAAGTCTCTTCGATACGCGTCCTGTTCTGGTGTTCCATTGACCTGAGGGACAAATATTTCAAATTTCATGAATTGTTTGCGATTTTTTACTATTTGTGGAATTCGTGAATTTGGATCATAAACTTCGCCTCTCAGATTCACGACATCGATCCAAACATCCAATATCTTGACTTTTGCTGTCTCCAAATGCTTTGATTTCTCAGGGTTGAATCTGGTGACTCCAAATCCTCGGGTTTCAATTCCAGTGCTGCGATGAAGATACTCGTTCATCAAAGTAACAAACTCTTCTCCTTTCATATCATCAATCGCAAAGTCGATATCCATGCTGTCTCGTCCTATAACCTATGACGCACAAGCACATGATATCAGCTCTCATTTTCAATCAGGAGATTTATAGTACCTTGTCTCGAACCCATCCACCAGCGACACGGACAGTTGTCTTGAGCTTCTGGTCCGCCAAGAAGTCAGTGATAATTTTGAAAATACTTGCTTCAGTCTCGGTTAACGAAATGTTTGGGTTGATCTGAAATTTTTTTGATGTGCTAACCATGGCTTTTCCTAATCGTGTTTCGTCAAAGAATAAAAAAGGTTTTATCGCAGTTGATATATATTTCCTTAGCATTTAATTAATATCTGGTACTTAGCCAATGATCGTAAAGATATTAACGAAGAATCTGACCAAGAGATATCAGAAAACTCGTCAAATCGAAAATAGGTGTTGATTTATTATTGGTTTTGAGAGTAGCTAGCAGTCAATTAAATTCATGTTGGTCCGAATGGGAGTCATTAGCATTAATGTTGACTTCTAAGAGCAGTTTTCAGAAAAAGAGAAACATCGCTAGCATCTACAATACTGGTTACTGTTACTGTTTCTTGGCTAAAAAAAAAAGCGTTTGATTATGCAGGTTCCAGTTAGAACTACAAAGAGCAATTATAATGGGAAGAGTTTTGAACATGAAGTCAGTAGCAGTGAACTAACTTGCTGCTATTTTTCATCACTCTAAGAGAGAAAATTTCCGTAGTGGTTGAAGGATGTTAAAGTAATCACGAAATCTGACTGTTTCAATCATGTAACATATTGGAGGTACAGGCAAGGTTAATTCATCAGATTTCATGATGCGAAAAATTGCAAAATTGTTGATGAGTTATCATTATAAAGACTTTGTTCTAAGTTATTCAAGGTCATAAGTTGTTGAGGAATCTTCAAAAAGATCCATTCTCTTGCGACGGAGCACGGCAGGATTTTCGAATTTTGAAATGAACCCATCATATTGTGCTATTTTGCCAAGTAGTTTCTGAGATCCACTGTTCATCCTATCATCCAAAAAATATGGTTAATCTTTCTTTCTATACAAGGCAATGTTACTTATAATAAGGCGTTGCTTTGCTGAGTAGTTCTGATGAAAAATTAGTGTACTGATTACTATTCTAGAAAATTGATGAATCCACAGATCATGAGCCAAGTATTATACTGCTCGCGAAGCACTCAAAGCACCTCTTTTATGTCTTCGTAGATTTTCCAAGTCCTCTGCAATCTTTACTGCACTCGTCTGTTTCTGGCTCAAACTCTGCGAGAGGACGAGTTTAATTCAAGATTGACCAGAGAAAGAAAATTGTACTGGTCTGATGCTGTTTGCTGTAGGAACTGGATTTTTGTATTTCGGGGTTGTGCCTGTAGACACTAAGATAGATTCGTTGGCACTAATGTCAAGATCTGAATAACATGATGATTGAAGCGTGATATCATCATCTTCTTTCAGTAATTTTGCCTGAATAAATTATAATTATGTTTATAATTTAGATCGTCGTAAAATACCAATTTATCATCCCGGATGACTAGCTTTTGCTTGTAATTGCTGCCTTCAGTATGTCCAAATCTTAACAAACTAGTTAATTCGCAGTATCTTAGTAATATTTTTTACCCTCCCAAATTGCTTCCTATTCCATAGCTAGGCTTTGGATGACTTGGATGCGGTTGTTGTTGCTGATCAAACCTGGACAACCTGTCCACATTGGTATAGTTATTGAAAATCGGGTTGTGTGAATCAAAGGCTTCTGTATTAGTCCTTCTTTGTTTACTCGTTAAATATTGCTCATAGGGAGAAATGTTTGAACTAGCGCCAAGGTTAATGAGGGAAAGCAACTAATTGAAAAAATACTGTGATATCGCCCTCTTCAACGCAAGCAAGTTATTTTCATTTTCAATTTTTTCTTTAGCAAGCAGCTCCTGCGTATATCCTAGTTTTATTTGAGCTGTGTTATAGCCCTCATTTAATATTATATTTTGCTTCTCCAACTCTTGCACTTTCTTCATAATGAATTACTTTCAAGTTAACTTTGAGATTAAATAATTACTTCTTGTAACTTATTGATGAAATTTCGGGACTCAATGAGTTCGTTTGTGATTATCTGATTCATTATCTGCAAGTCATGAACTTTCTTCTGGCAAGCCCCTACCTGGGCGTGAAGTTTCTTATTTTGGTGTAATAAACTTTTGATCTCCTGCTGTAACAACAGAGAGTCTTGCTCCCTTGGAGTGTTATGCATCAGCATGTCGGCATCATTTGGCACCTCTTTGGGTAAAGGTTTTTCAAAATAGCCGATATAATCATTAATAGCAGACACAAATTCAGGGTCGGGCATGGATTCGTTTCCAATTTCAGCTTTAATTTTTGCTTTTTCGTTCTCCAAAGGTTGATTACTCTTTCTTTTGTGGTCCATAGAAAGAGGTTGATGATCAGCCTCCTCAGGTTGAGAGGGCTTTACGAGACTTGAAAACATAGATACTTGATGATTTGCGCATGGTTGAGTATTCGGGTCTTCTGCTCTTACAAACGATCCAGTCATTATGGATTCCATGTGCTGAAGCTCTGGTTTCCCAGTCTCAATTGAGTTTACAGTACCCACTTGAGACAAGACAACAGAGTCAGGATTTTCATTTTGGGGTTGCGCTTTCGCGAAAACAACTGACTGATTGTTTTCCATTGATTCTTCTCCCGGAGACTGCTGGACCTTCTGAATATCCATGCTGACAAGTTTTTCAGGTGTCTTTGTCGAGATATTAAGAAGGGCCGGCTGTTTTGAAGACTCTGTCGTGGGAGTTTGAGAAGCAGCCCTCCGATTTTGCTTGTTTTTCTCTCTTTTTTGTCTTTCCTCTTCTTGGAGTTTGGCGTCCTCTCGTTGTTTCGTTTTAGAGGCCAATAGATCATTGATATAACTCGCGTTTTTTACGTCTGTGGTCTCTCCAAAAATACTTTTGTAATTTTCTACTCGATTTTCTCCGTGCTTGGTCTCCTTTGGTTTATCAGTAGTTGACTTTCTCTTTTGTCTGAACTCTACTTCGGGCGTACCAATATTTTTGTCTTCCATTGCTAGCTGCCATGTTAAGTCGTCAGATATCTTGCTTCCCTTTTGAGCTGTGCTCTTCGTTCCTAAAAATATAAGGATCTTTCACAGGTTTAAGGACTCACTGGAGTGGTAGAAGTTAACTCTTTGAGGTGTCGTTGACATTTGTTCCGCACCCGTTCTATTAAAAATTTTATTGCTACGCTTTAAAATTTTCGACACGAATCTGAAAAATTTGAAGATTAAATTTTAGCCTTCTATTGATTTTCAGGTTCCAAGATATGGTGCTTCTATAAGCTTTGCGAGTTAGAAAGCTGTGTATTCTTGAACTCATTAAAAGCATTTCCTTGCCCCTTATTTGACGTCAGCTGAAATTTGTTAAATTTACAGTTGTGAGCTATCATTTCCTTACCTTATCAAACAATTGCGCTGTGTACATTAGGATTTGATGAGAAGAACTGATAACGTGAGGATAAACAATATGTGTGGAATTCTTATCCTCATTCCAACAGGCCATTCAAATTCATGAAGTGCTCTCTTTGATTGTCGAATAAGATGCAACTTACGAAATCACAGCGGAACGGAACTTTTTAAATATGAGGCTTTTATCTTTAACTTCTTTAAATTTCATCTTACTCATCAGATGTAAATTTACTGTTAGCTCAAGACAAAAGGAATTTATTGATTGAAATGTAATTGTTGTAACAATTCCACTCTAACTTTCAAGAAGCGCTCGTTTACACAATGTATTTTGGCAGATATGAACCAATTGCATAGTCTATCTCATTTCATGAAATTCGCCTGTAATGTGAATAAATTCTCACGAATTAAATTTTCTGAGACTTAATTTTACTGGACCTTAAATTATTTGGGCTCAAATTTTCGACGGAGGAGCCGATGATATTGAAATTCTTAGTTTTGTTCGAATAGGAAGGAGTAAGGCTACATTCTCATATTCGTTTTTTTCATAATCCACTTTAAAGATCGTTGAGTCACATTGAATTTTAGTTAAATGTTAATTTAGTTATTTTCAGCCTGTTAAATTAACACACAGAGCATTTTTTCAAAACATTACATGCTTCTTTACGGAATTTAGTTCATAGCATTTGGATTTTGATTACTTATCCATGCAGAAACCACTACATCACCTCATCGATTCATATTTTTTTTCGGTTTCACGAGAAATCAATGCTCAAGGCATCTTGAACCAGAGCTCTGTAATACTCGGCATAGTTTGCAGACTTTTGAATGAAGTCTAAATGCTGTCCAAAAGAGTTATTTCGAGTTGTAGGTCAACCAAAAATATGAGAAGGTTGGGGAAACGATATGAAGAGAAACTGAGGTAATGAAAATAGGACTTGCTAAGAAACCGCAATTCTAATAAAGTCATGCCTAAGATCTGAGAGTACATATCACCTTGTTGCTAGCTAGTGTACAAGCAACAATAGGTTTTGTTAGCATAATTTCGGAAAGATTCAAACTGCCAAGTTGATAATAGATTTTTCAAGCTTAGGGTCTTACTTCAGTGGATAGGTTACAATGTTGAAGCGAGTTAGCTTTTCAGAGAATAGTGTTGGCTTGAGCCATTGCAATATCTTATTTTAGCTTTGCATGTAGTTTTCTCATTGGATTTAAAATTATGTTAGGATTCGACGGTGAGGCGCATTTGAGAGGTTCCTATAAGCTTTTCACGTTTTTCCTGAGGGGTCCTTTTATTAATGAACTCATCTAGACTGAATAAAGCAAAAAACAGCATTTCTATAATACATATACACTCTGAAATGAGACGTTTCTGGTACATTCAGCAAGTTAACGACGTGTCATCTTACAACTCTCTTCAATTGTTAGAGAAATTTATCTTGCGCTTACAAAATTTGCATTGTTTCTTAGCTGATGTTAAAAGGCAAATTTTAACCAACAAAAATGCCCATTTGACCACACAATATGAATCATCTGCTCGATACGCTTGAGACGGAAGAGGTTGTAAATAATAAAACGTTGCTAAGCAGCGCTTACAAAAAAAAATAATCTCAACTGCGGAATCTTGAATCAGGCTACCGAATTATCTGGCGTTGCGCTTTTAAATTTACTCGATAAAGGCAAACAACAGAATCGCGAATATAAAATATAGATTCAGAACAAACTAAATAAATAGAATTTAAACGACTTCATCAAGAATCTTCAGAAATGAAAGTCGGCTCCTCTATCCTAGTTTCTAAAGAAGAAAACCCGAACAACAAGGCAAACGGTCGCTGGACTAAGGAAGAGCATGAGCGATTCGTTGAAGGCATTCGAAGGTTCGGAAAGAATTGGAAAAAAGTAGAAGAGTTTATGGGCACCAGAAACGGTGCCCAGATTAGATCCCATGCCCAGAAATTCTTTCTGCGAATCCAACGAGAAGAGCGATCTGAAGACTCGGACTCGAAAAGTTTGAAAGAGAAGTTAAGATCGACTCGTGAAGTTTCGGATTTTTCTGAATCCACAACGGTTCTCGCCCACGGTAAATTATTTTACATAAAATTCCTCTAATACCCTTGCTAGAGAACGCCTTAATCGCTGAAGGGGAATCAGAGTCGAAGAAAGACACTACCGACTGCTCTCCAAGTAAACTTTTCAATAATCTATCGCCTTATCTTTTTTCAAAAATCCAAAGTTCGAACCGAAGCTCCTACTAAAACCTTGGAAAGTCAAAAAGAACTGCGGAAGCTATCCTCTGAAGAAGATTGCGATGATTCCCAAAAGGTTCTTGAAATATACTGCGCGATGAGGAAGTTTCTCGGGCTGCCTGAAAATGAATTTGACCTCAATGTCATAGCTCCATTTAGTAGCAGCCGAAGCGGCTATTTCAGCCAGTGCTTCAAGTAATTATTGAAAATTTCATCTGCTTGAACCCTCTCTCCCTTCAGCTCCAATCAGTTCTCTGCGGAAAGCATCCAAAACACCAAGCTTTCTGATCTCCTTGCTTTTTGCGAGAAGGAAGAGAAAAGTCAACAGAAAATAACTGCACCATCATTAGCTCCTGGATCTCGGTGCGGAGCGTTCAGACTGGCATCTTCTCATGCCGGGAACGAATACATGCAGCGGAAATTGACTCTTTTACGTCAAGCTCCGATGCTTGAGAGTTCACCATCCCTTCCAAAAAGACTCAAAGCGAGTATTAACGACGGGTAGAAGCAATCCGTCAAGTATCAAAATTTTGGAGAATATCAACAAATATAATGATATATCTCAGCGTGACTTATCACCACTATCAATGTATATAGTCATTTTCGGTAACTATAGTCATTGGTGACAATCCTGTAGATTCCTTTAGAAATTACTTGTAAATATTTTAGAGTTCGCATCATCTTACTTTATCAAATGGTCTAGATTCTTTTCTTCATAGTGGTTCTTTAACGTTTTGCATATTTTCATAAGCTGCGTATTTACTTCAAATTTCGTATCAAATGATACAACATTGGTCTTTCTTCATCAAGAGCACCTCTATTAACGTCTGACAGCTTAGTCGAATGTTGAAACGAGTCCATTGCTAGATGTTCTGTGACTGGGAAGTATCCATGTCGATGCTGAGAGTCAGCCTCAAATTAAATTATTAATACTTCTGTCGAATTAAAATATATAATTGAGACACGTTGCTTGCTAACACATTTGAAAGTATATGAGTTAAACAATACAATGAGTAAGATTCTTTAGAATTTAGATCAGATAAATTGGAACATCCAATAATGATTCCAGAGGAGTATTTGCGAAAACCTAATAGCAGCTCGACCATGGCATCACCAGAGAGAAGGTGTCTTGATTCTTCGTGTTGAGAAGGTAAGCAAGCTGAGCTTATGTCATAAACTTGAGGATTTAGACCACAAATAATGATTTGATTTGAGTAGTGAGTGAATTAGTGGCAGAACTGATAGTTGCCATACCTTTTTTCCTGTATATTCGGTGATGAGCTTGGGATCTTTTGGGTTAGGGTAGAGTGTAGCATTGTCAATTGCTCTGAAAAACTACATTACTTTTCATAATATAACTATAGTACAATGAGCAAATGAAACCAACAAGTGCTGAGTGTATTACAGGATTGCTTTAACATTAAATATAGAAGTTTGTATCCTCCTTTCCTGAAGAAAATTTTCGTTGAATTTTTTGAAACTCTTCATTTTTTAGAGTTTATTTCTTTTTGGACACTCCATTTTCAACAGCAATGAATTCGGTTCATCTTGAACTAGTCATCGCTCCTTGCTAATCTGAGCTTGATTTGAATTTAATTACTTTATCTCTTACTTTTCGACCCTCCGGTGTCTTCTTACATTTTAATGAAATCACAAAATTAGAAGATTAGAAGTTGAATGTTTTTTGTAAAGAACTATCGTTTTCATAGATTTCACGTAACAGCACAAAGTCAAAATTCATCTATATGGATTGAATGAAGCAAGGAAACTTATCGTGAAAATTTTGAAAAAATATGTCAAAACATTTCCTTCAGTCTCCCAACTCAATTCATTTTTAAAAAAGGTATTGAGCCTTCAAAGAATTCTCAGAGGTAATTTTTTTCTTTAATATTTAATATCTTTTCCTCAAAATAGAAAACGATAGCTCGCAACTCAAGTAATTACTTCAAATTTTGAAAAGAAGACCTCTGTTTTGAAAAAACGATGAGTTGGTTAGAGTCATTTCTTAATTATTACTTGTTGTTTAACTAGTCCTTCGAAAACGGGTCTGTCCACTGCAAACATTTGTCTAAAGGGATTGGCTTCAACGTACTGTTGTTGTTGCTGATGAGCCATCATCATTTCGTCTTCAAGTATCCAGGGCCGCAGATTTGGGTCCTATTATAAAAGATAAGTTTAGCCATTTCAACACTTCTATCAAGAATATTACCTGTTGATTCATCACAATGGACGATTTAAAGTGACTCTTAAGAGCTTTGAGTCCTTGAAGTCTTGCGTACTTAATCTTGCAAATCTAATAGTTGAATAGAGAATATGATAAGTTTTCATGGAATCATCTGTCAGTTGAGTACCTTTTCGCTTTTAAATCTTTCCCATTTCTTCCCATTAAACTCCAGAAAGAAGTTTTTGATGTGTCTTGTATCAATAAAATTGATAAAGGCATATCCAACATTGCATCTGTTCTATATGATGCGACGAATAGGTAAGTTATTTGATGAGTGCTAGAGTTTAATGTTACCTTGAAATCAATAGGAAGATAGAAAAAATCGTAGGTGCCCTGATGATTCTTGTTGATGTCCTGCATCATCAAGTCTCTGGTGTATTTGTTTGGGATGTTCTTGATCATAATAGTCGTTTTTGGGTTCTCATGAAGCTATATTATAAAGAAATAAATCTCTAAATTTCAACGAAATTTTGAGTTACTTTTTCGAGATCGATTTCAAAAAGCTCTGCGTACTGCTCATCATCTGGAATCCTTTTCGAGTTCTTTCCTGGTGGTTTCATCTGCACTCCGCTAGGTTCGGTTGGGTAATTCATCATTCCGGGGCTCTGAATTCCCAAACCTTGGAAAAGGTCCATGATGTTAAGATTTTGCGACATGTGCGGCATTTGAGCCATTGGGTAGCCTTGGTTCATTGGATAAACAGGCGATGTCGAGATCAGACTCTCCTACAAAGGACTATTTAACACTCGCTACCCCAGACATTTACCATTATATTTTTTTGTGAGAGCCCAGGTTGGAAAGAAATCTGTCTCTGTCCTTGCGATTGTGGGGTGCTAAAATTGCTCTGGATGTTAAATTCTCCGCTAAGTGAGCTTCTATCGCTGTTGTCACTTCCGAAAATCATAGTGTTTAGATTGGAGCCAGAAGGTGGGTTAATCCTTGGCTTGCTATATTTCTCTGTTTGCGACAGCGGGGTGCTGCTCTTCGGAACGGGCAGCATTCTTGCTTGGTATTCATACTCTCTCTTGAATTAGAATAAGTTTGAAGTTAAATGAAAGAACATTTACGTCTTGGAATCTAGGATCTAACTCATCTTTAGAAGGTGAATGAAACTCTGCTTTCTCAGAATTCTTCTTGCTGTTTGCGCTAAAGTGAGTTGTAAAGCTGTCAGGATTCAAGAGGAAGTCTCCATCGTATGTGCATTCTGTGCTGAGAGCCGACAATACCTTCCTTCCTGACGTTCTTTGAGATTGAGGTGAAGCGTATTTTTGGGCTGGGTTCTCTCCCTGGCTGAGATGAGAAGTTTCTCCGCTTCTATGGGAACCAGGTTGACTCTGGATATCAGAGCCTCCAAAGTTTGAGTTGTGAGTTGAGCTCTCAGGAATCTCTTGCAAGACTCCTGGTAGATAAAAGTTCGATTCGTAAGCTCTGGATTTTCTAATGGCTGGATTTTGATCCCATTTCGGTGTAGCCTTTGGAGATTTGTCAGAGTACAAAAATTTGAGTATATCATTTTGAGCTTCATCGCTATAGTCGATTTCTTTGTTTCCTTGAGTGTTGTCCTCTTCGTCACCCTGGTAGTTTTGATAGGGGTCCGTCTTGCTCTTGGAAACCTGGAAATGCTGGAGGAAGTCACTCTTTCCTTTGGGACTAAAATCTGAAGCCGGCCCATCAGCGTAGACTTCTTGATTGTTCACATTAAAAATAATAGGGTTCTTGATCACTAATAATAATGAATGAGCAAAATTTGGGAAGGACTTGAAGAGCGATTACCTTTTGGGTTTTGATCAAACTCTTCATCGCTTTTTCTTTCTTCTGTATCTCTTACTAAAGTATCGGATCTCTTTTCTCTCTTAAATTCAGCGAGAAAGCTATTCGAGAAAGAGAAGGACAGATTGTTGTTGCTGTTCGTGGTTGAAGCAACTTTATTTTTTATTCTTTCAATCACTTCTCCTTTGACCATTTTCGAAGCGATCGGTACAGCAACTCTCTTCTCTCGAAGGTGACCGATCGGTGTGATTGATTTTTCGGAGCCTTCATTGCTATCACTTTTGCTTTTCGATTCTCCAGAGCCACTATCACTTTCTTGCTTCGGATTGAGTTGCATGTTAGAGATGTTGCTGGGCAGAATGACTGGCCTGGTGCTGGTGGTGTTATCAACGGAGCCGCGACTCATGGTCATATCAGCCGACTTCTTTTGCAGATGATGTGGCTTGAAATCTATTAAAAGGTTATGATATGAAGCATTCTGTGAGTTTGTCTCGTCATTAGCAGTCTTATTAGACGCGTCGCTAGAGTTCTGCTTGGAGTGCACACGCCCGTCGGTTTTTTCGAGGCTCTCGTCTGAGTGCTTTGAGGTCGACAAATTACTCGATTTGTGAGAATTCGAGTTTTTCCAAGAGTGAGTCGAGCCTATTGACTTATTTTTTACGTGCTTCTTGCGAACAAAGACTCCAACTTCATTGAAATCAAAGAGGGAAGAGGCTTTGTTCGTGGCATTACCACCACTAGGGTCTGCTTTTTCTTGATTGGGTTCTTGGCCAATATCTTTCGAGGTTTGGCGGCCCTTTCCTGTGTCAAGCGGCTTATTTTCAGTCGAATTGCGGAAGTTATCAGGAGTTCGATTATTCATTTTGAGAACGAACCAAATTTTTTTTTCCCTTGATCCAACTTCGCGTATTTTATAAACTTGAAAGTTCCAGTCTGTATACTAAAACTAAACTTTATTTGCTGAATTAATTTTATCCGTAGTATCGCTCAAACACTGTTTATCCACCGTTTTTTTTAATCCTAACATCCATGTCTGTGAGTCAGTAGGTAATGCATCAGCTTAGCCAGTATACTTACTCTTTCTTAAGTGAAATATGCTCGTTTTGAGCTTCTACTTATGCAAAAAATGTAGAGTGAGGGGTTTTTTTAATATCTGATTGCGAATTAGAACAACAACTTAAAGTGTCAAATAAGGCAGCAGCAGCACTCCTCATAACCTTAAATTTTATGGCAATGAACTTCTTTTTGCGATGCTAGAGTGGGAGATCTGTAATCGTTGTCTACCATCGTGAATGTTTAAATTAATGGCACCTAAGTGTGATTCCATAGAAAAGTCGCCTCGGATGACGACACAAAGGATCCAATGATCCAAGGTCCTGATAGGGAATGCGATGTCTGCTTTTCACAGTCGCAAAGGCCATACTCAGATGATTTCTCAATGAAAGAGAGAAAATTTCTTCTTCTAATCTGGCATCTTGAATATTCTTCGTCAGAAAGCTCTACTTAACTCTAAACTCTCGAAAATTTTCGTGTTTAACTTATCAGGGCTCAAGAGACAGACCTGTCTAGAATTGTTTTGGTCTTTTCTATCGAACAGATGAGATACATTCGACATTGTCCACCCAGGAATGGCGTTGGTCATTATTTTTGCTCTTAATGGCCGAATCCTGGGAAGAATCAACGAGATACACTTAAATTTCCAACTATGTACTCATTCTATCCTAAAAGGAATAGAAGGTCAAAAAATAAATCAAAAAAGACCCGCCAAAAAGTAATTGTTTGTCTCGTTTATCTCTACTTCCGCGTATAATAATTAATGGAGTTAAATTGATGAAGAATTTTAACTGAATGAAGGAATCTGGATGGACAATCATAGAATATGTTTATAAAAAAGGACCTCAAACAAAAATGAGCTGGTAACGACATACGCAATTCATCAGCAATCACCTAGATCAATATTTAACTCTAATGATATTTAGTATGTTAAGTATCACTCATTTCTATACAGCAAGTAGTTAGTCAGTATGAAGCCTTCGTGATGCTCAGACCTGGATTGTGATTAAAAAAAAATTCTTTTCTAGTTTTCTTCTTCAATTTTCTTTTCTAACCTGGATATCATGCTAATACTCAAAAAAAAAAAAGTTTTCGAAGGTGTAACAACGGTTATCCTATCGCAAAGGGAACCAATTGAAGATGCTTTCTAATACTTTCGAGTGATAAAATGTTTCAAGACATTTGAGATAATCGTCAAAAATTATTTCATAGTAGAGAGTAGTTTGATTTGGTTTACATTTCAAAACAATTAAATATGCAAAGGTAGTCAATAATGGAATCTTGGGCTAATTGGAGATTAAGATAATGTAACCTCTAAGTGACATCATCAAGATACAAATTAATAGTAGTTAACCTATCAATTCGAGTTTTTCTCGTGAGCACTATAATCGATATATTACAACCTGACTTTAATTCTATTGGTCGAAACTTCGTTTCGAGTGTCTGTTGTAGAAATAAATTTATCCTGAGGTTAAGACATATGCCTTTTTGATTAAAAAATTGAAATAACAAGGGATTACATTAAGAATATCGTCTATTTTGATTAGTATGAATAATAAGATAAATAATCAGAGAGGGAGTGCTCTCTATAAAAAAATTGTACTCATCAATGCTCCTTATTACTTGGAGACTTCAGAAATATTTTAAAAAAGGGGATATTTCACAGTAATTTGAAAAAATGTGGTATTTTTGTTTATATTTGACTCTCTAACTCTCTGGCTCCTCTGTAGATGAACTTAGAGCGATAAGCAAGAGCGCGATCTTTCTCGAATTTCTTCTTTTGCAATGTGTCACTTGGAGATGAGCCTGGGAGTTCAATTTGGTTGGTTTGTTCAACTTCTTCAGACTTAATCCAAGGATGGTTAAGGACTTGAATTGCTGAATATCTCTTGGTATAATCTTTTTCAAGGAGTTTTGACACGAGGTCGCGAGCTTCAGAAGAGATTTTCTTCCAAGCTTCGCCTTTGAACTCGATTTTACAGTTGGTAATTTCTTTGATCAGATCTTCCTTTTCTGAGTGGAAAGGATGCTGACCTGTCAACAGCATAAAGAGCACTACTCCAGCGCTCCACATGTCAGCCATCTCAGTGTATTCAAGGTCTTCAATGACTTCAGGAGCTAAGTAAGCCTCTGTGCCCGTGTAGGTGTACATTTTCATGTTTTCTTTAGAAAAGGTTGAGTATTTGAAATTTGGGCTCTCGTTGAATTTCGAGACATTGAAATCAGTCAGTTTCACAATTGAGAAATCCTTTGAGATTAGGATGTTGTGTGGCTTGATGTCTCTGTGGACAACCCCTCTTGAATGTATGTATTGAATGGCGGTCACGAGCTGTTTAAAAATATTGGCTATTTCAGTTTCTATTTGAGTAAAAGAATTAATATGGAATGAGAGGAGGAATGTTTGTACCAGAATAAGATCGATCTTCGCTGATTATATCGAGTAACTCGGTTCCTTTCACGAGCTCCATAACGACGTAGACTTTGTTTTTCAGTCTGTCAAAATAGAGTTGATGAACATTCACAATATTTTTGTGATTGATTTTTCTTCGGTTGATAAATTCTTTTTGAATCTTTTAAAGTAAAAGTTAGTTAAAATAATTCTTGAGGATAATTACCAAAAACTCAAGTTCTTCATCACCTGCAGTGTTTACTATTTTTACGGCAAATTCTTCGTTTGTTTTTTTGCAAACACAACGCTTAACCACAGCGGAAGCTCCTTGTCCCAAGATTTCATACTCATCATACAAATCCTTAAAATTTCCGTATATTTCATAAACGGCTTCTTGGACTTCTTTGATTGTCTCGACAAATTGAGGCTTGAATTGAGAAACTAATGTTCAGATTAACATCCTGGTAAGAAAATATCCAATTACTGGCTCTCTTTTGGAGTTGAATCACTTCAAAATTTCTCTTCAGAGCTAACTCAGGGAAACTTTTGGAATGAGCTCCAATTTCTTCCTGGTGGGATTCACTGCATGCCAGGTCAATACTTCCCTCATTTGAAATAAATGAAGTTTGGTTCTCAGTGTCGGAAGAAGCAGTCTCCTTTTGGAACATGAGTCCTAAGATTAGAATAAGGTTTGAAATGAAGATGATTAAGGAGAATAATATACCTTTGAGACTGGCTCTAATCGATGATAAATTCATGCTTCTCTTGGTAGAAGAGGTCATGGTTTGGTGGATAGAGGCTTTTGATTTTTTGAGAGTTAGTTATATAATTATTAACGCTGCAAGAGGTCAGTTAAAGACTGTTAATGAGCCACAGAATCAAACCGATTTCAGTACCGAAGGTATCCGAACAAAAAAACTTTGATATTCTGACTGACAACAAAATTTCCAACGCAGCAAAACCAATACAGAAAAAGATTCGATTATTTACTGGTTCGAGAGCTATTTAATCGAATAAATAGGATCGTATTGCGATAAAAATTCTCTCATTAATATTTCAGAAAGCTTCGAAATAATATGACATCACTAAATAAACTACCTCAACTATATTTTTAGAACTGCTATTGGCGTAGTGAGAGATCTAGATTAAGTGAGAAAATATTGACGTTCTCTTAAAAACGGCAGGAAAGACCTTCCCATTATTCATTGCTCGTAAAGTTATTTTCTTATTCTTTGTAATGGGCGCAAATGAGCTGAAATAAAGGTTGTTGCCAAACCAAAACCTTGAAATGTTCCATGTTTTCGTGTTTTTTTAAGACTCACTCATTGGGGCTTTTTGTATTTAAATGAAGGAATTTAGTTAAAACATACTGGTAATTGCTAATTTTCAATTTGTTCTAAATTTTTCTACACGGAACAAGTTCCGTGCTCGAATTCAGAACACTTTTTTAGAAGAAGTTTATGCCTACATACGATATTTTACGATTGATTAGGATAATGGTTTCTTGACTATTAATTAAACTAAAATGTTACTGAAGCCAGTCCCCACTAACATGGAAGTTTTTCCTGATTACCTGATAAAACGCTTCTCTCCTTACTTCTCTCCGAAATTGCTTTCCCTTCATCCATCTTTGATGAGAAACTACATCTTTACCAAATTATTCTTACAGGTCCTCTGCCCGTAATGAAACTATCCTCTGATCATCTGAAGTTCATTTGTCACAATTATGGACGAATTTTGGGATTGGCTTGCAAATATCGATAATTGCTTTGATGTATTAGAGTTTCCTCCCATGCGCTGCTGCTTTAATTCTTTCCTAAGAAGCCTTTCGTTGAAAAATACTTCAATACTAAGCAAAACTTCTGAAGAATCTTTTTGGGTGTATGGTTTATCAAATTTTATTAAAGGCCTAATGTTCCTAAACTGCAAAATTTTGCGTATTTTTCAGTAATTAGAGAATACAAAAATAAAACAAACTGACAAAACAATTTTATCATTGAGCTATTAACCCACCCTAAGAAGCATCAACAAGTTCATTCTTGAGTGATTATAGATGTTTCGGCCTTGAGCTCGATTGGTGTTTCTAGAAGTAAGTAACTTTGACTGTGTTTGAAACTGGGAATATTCCTGCCCATATTTGTTTAGCGAAGAAAAAGCAGTTATACTTATATTGCGATAAGGTTTTCAGACGGAGTTTCTTGATTGTATAGCAACATAGCCTCAAAATTCCTTCAAATTTGAGATCAATAAAATGATCTCTTTGAAGAACGAAATCAGAAGAAAATATTTGATTATTCGCGACCAAAACTGTGATACCATTTGATTTGTCGCTTTTCAATACTTAAAACTGTATCGTTGCCGCTGGTTATAGAGAGAAGTTCAAGGAAATTCACAAATTTGAGTCGGCTTCAAAAACCAAACAACTCAACAAACACGATTGAAAACATTGGGAGTATAAGAGAAAAAGCAAAGGATCAGTCCTTTTCCCTATATCTATTTTATACATCGTAATTTTTTCACTGAAACGAAGAAGCCGTTAATTTAGAATACGTTCACTAAATTTCTTCAAGAATTTCATGAATTGTTTTCAAATTAAGTTAGTACATATTTGAATTTAAAATCTGTTGTTACCCAAGAACAATAGAAAACATCTTCAAAGTTCGCTGAATAGATTCTATTAGTATCATATGGCCATTGAACAACAGGCTTACCATGCTGAGCATACAGGATGAGATAATATATCCAAAAAAAAAAAGTTCTAAACTTTCAATCGTAACTGATAAGAAAAAATGCAAAATTTTCGAAGCTTTATGTGTACAACCCTGAACTAGTGTAAATTCCTAAACTTAGTGCTTTCGAGATGTAAGTATCTTGGGAGATTTCGATCGTGAACTCTCAGAGCTGTTGCTGAAAGAAACTTTTTTTGCGAGAGTTCTCTCAGATGAAAGAGGAAGCTGATCAGTTGGCAGAGATTCCCGTGTTGTCGACAGTGGTTGCTTTGTGAAATATTTGAGAGAACGCTGCTTTCCACTCAAACTTGGATCAGTGCTTACTTTATTCCCTCTACTTGAATCTTCTTTGTGGGCTGCTTTGTTTTTAATGTTGCTTACGTAGATTAGCTTTCGACCATTATTATTTGCTGGTTGTCTTTGCGCATGATTTTTCGGAGAAAGTAGACTGATTTTTAGATATATTGGACCCTTTTTCTTATTGCTCTGGCCATCAACGTTTGTCTCGGGCGTTTCCTCATCTTGGATTACTATTTCTTCAGCGCGTCTTGATTCTAGAAACGGATTATAGTTTGCAGCTTGTTCTTGAGGATGGAAACCTGAGACTGATTTCTCTTGTCTATTCGAAGCTAGTGGTGGCTTATTGCTCGCATCTTGCTTGGAGAAATTAGTACTTTTCCCTTTATTATAGCCTAAGACCGAATTATTAGGACCTTTTTTTTTCGCAGCTTCCATAGATTTTGGTCTCTTTTGTCCAGAAGTCTTAGCTGCGTTCTGCATTTCTGAAATACTATTCATTTTCTCTACTAACTTGGCGTATATTGAGCCGGATGTTCTATTCATCATTGAATAGCCTTGATCTTTGCTTTGAGTGGATTCAACAGGCCTTCTGTTATCATGAGAGAAGAGCTCAGTCTCTTCATAATTCTTTTCTCCTTCTTGGTTAAATGTTGGGGAGGGCTCCATTTCTTCAGTTTTCTTCTCTTCATTCTGAGTTTCAAAAGGAATCTTTGGATTTCGGGAATCTCCGTCTAAGAATCGGATCTCGTTGGAATATTTCTCATGAGATTCAAACCCGTGGGATGAAACACCCCCTTTTTTTGTTTCGTCACTCGTTGCATCAATGCTTCCAAACGTAGGCCTTGCCTGTACAGGAAATGCAAACTCTTTTGAACTTGATTCGATTACTGTCGATGTTTGCAGACCTCCTTCATTTGTTTCAACACTATGGCCTTCAAAAGATTGAAATTTTGGTCCTCCACCAGGCTCATTCTCATAAGATGAAACAACAGAGTGGTTCTCAGGCAAAGGCTGCTGGAAATTTGACTCCTTTAAAGTTGGCGAAGCCCTCACAATAAGGTTTTCAAACGTTTTATCATTCCCAAATGTAGTGTAATTCCCGAATGTATTCTGATTACATGAAGGCGATGAATCAATAATAGCGGCACTATTCATTTTCTTAGACTCATTCATAACGTCATGACTCGCTTTCTTTACTGCATTGTCCAAATCCAGATAGGCTTTTTCATCAAGATACAATTTAATATTGAGCAGATCTAAGTAGTCCTTCCCCTGCTTTATTAGATCTACGATCTTGCAACCTTTCGAACAATATTCTTTCACAAAAGTAGCCCATGGATTTTGTGATTCTACAGAAGCAGAAGCATTTGATGATGCAAGGCTATCTAATTTATTCTGCTGACTTCTTGTTGGAACGGAAAAACTTCGCCAATGCTTCGCAAACATTATGTCCAGACGAGATGGACTCTGTGGCTCGGGTTGAGCAGAAGTTAGCAAATGAAAAGAGCTTTGGCTTGCAGCTAACTGTTTGAAGGGGGTTGTATACTGGTTTTTTCCATGAGACGCGATTGTATCGTCAAAAGCAGACCGATCTTCTGGCTTCGATGGCTGATCAGAGAGAGTTGAGCCAATTTTTGGGAGATCTTCTTGTTTCTGATACGAATACTTTCGAAGGCTTTCTGGCGTCTCAGAAATGGAGCCAAATCGCGAATTCTTTCCTGGGCTTGTCAGATCTTGCTTTATTGCTTCTAATGGGCTCGTGTTGTAATTCTCAGATGAAAAATTCGAATTGTTTGAAGCAAAGGAAGCATAGTTATGAGCGGGCATTGAGGAATTCGATTGGATATAATTTAGATTCCTAGTGGTTTGACTTGGGACATGCTGCCTTTGATCAGATAGAGCTGGTTGATCTTTATTTACTCCTTTATTGCTGGTTGGCAGCCCGTTGGCTGCACCCCTATCGGGCAGAAAATACTTTGTTTTCGGAGTTGACGATGTCTTTTCATTGAACATGATAATGGACGCTCTTTCTCTTTTTTCTCTAAGCTTTGTGCTCTATTGATAATGAGTACGAAGTTGTAAATAAAATTGGACTAAATTTTATTTGAGATTAGAATTGAGAAGCATTTGAGTCCGAGGAAATAGTAGCTCTAATCTCAGAATCACAAATAAAGGTTCGAAGGACGACTTTAGGTCTGAAAGATAAAGTTTTTAACTGAAGTAACGTATCATAGTTGAGAATTTCGAGAAACTTATGATCCTATGGATCTCGTAGACTTTTCCACCTGATAAAGAAGTTGAACCGAAAAATTACAAGCAACCATTTCAATCAAGAAGAAAGAGTTATATATTCTGAAAGAGGCTTTAACATTTTAGTAGCAACAGCAGCAACCACTCAATTCAATCTTAAATATTTTTTTACCAATTTATTTACTAACCTCTCAATAAAAACAAAAAACAAAATTTGATTTAAACTCTTTCCCACTCGATGAATTTGGCCATAATGCAGCAGACAAACTCCAGATTTGGTGCTCATAGTCAAGAATCTTGGCTCACAAAGTCTTTAAACTCCCTTCCATTTGTCAGTAAAAAACCAAAACCGAAAGCGTCCAGTTTTGGCATTGAAATGTCTAAAATTGAGCCAGCTAACTTCTTTACCTATAAATACAATAAAGAACATCATAAATATATGAATTCAAAGCTTCGGATCTCCCAATTTACGCAGAAAATTGAAGAAACCGACGTTGAAGAATTTTTGCAAAAACTCCATGCCAATTGCGGTGGTCAAATTCAGAAAGCAACAGAAGTAGTCTCAGACTGTCGAACGAGAGGCTTTAGTCTAACTTTTTGCCTGGGATTAGCAATACTGAGCTGTCTAATGCTCAAAGGAGGTACATGGGTACTTGTTCTCGGCTCTGGACTGTTATTTCTTTCGGTTATCTTCATCATCCAAGGGTTGTTCTTTGCTCCTTGGGATCAAGCGAATTATAATGAATTCGTGAAGGATTTGGAGTCTAGAATGGATATCATTATATCTGATGAGAACAAAACGAAATTTGCAAAGTTAGGATTGGTGTGGAGCCGGGGAAAGAGTTGGGATGAGCTGTACATTACGAAAACTCAGCTCCATGACGAAGAAATAAGAATTGAGTTTACGGAACTCATATAGCAAAAGGATCAGCGAATCGCTGCTGAAAAAGTCACTTTAACTTTGAACGATAAGTTACAATGATTCAACATATTCTTTGATATAATCTCCTTAGTGTATTCAAATATGAGAATCTCTTCATCCCATCTTTTGATAACAATATTTAACAAAAAGAAAAAAATTTCCCTCTTTAAAGTTAGATTCTATCTCTCACAGTGATGATAGAACAAATTATGTTGATAATCTCATTTAAATATTATTTCATGGAGAGTATTGGCTTTTTTCCTCTTCGGTAACAAGCTTTTCTTATTTTCAGGAACAAAGATTTGTAATCGCATTGATTCAAAAATAGAAAATGGAGGAGAAAATTGTATTGCCTTATGGTATATCAGGCACTATCTTCCAGTCGTAGGTTTCTCGCGGTGTATAAGAAGAAATAGAACCCTTACTCGTGTGAGTTTCTTA
>ENA-UOTX01000305-UOTX01000305.1-compost-metagenome-genome-assembly--contig:-NODE-305-length-55162-cov-9.259581_pt1 | contig 55162 bp, 65 predicted proteins | sample MGYA00238143_ERZ746982 | MGnify/ENA primary metagenome ERZ746982 (study PRJEB28758, sample SAMN06268862) | compost metagenome | isolation source: single cell | place: USA: California, Emeryville, Joint... | reverse complement strand
ATATCTTCTCCATCGATAGTGATAAAGGAATCAGGAACAGCCTCTCTATCTATCTCCACCATTCGGAACAGCGCCTGAAGAATTGAGCTTTTGCCAGCACCAGTCCTTCCAACACACCCGATCTTCTCTCCTGGTTTGACTGTGAAGGTGAGTCCTTTGAGAACGTGTTCTGTGTCTTTACGGTATTTCAGATAAACATTATTGAACACAACCTCCCCTCTTGAAGGCCAGGATCTCTCATTAAGAAGCTGTTTGTCTTTTAACTGGACCAAGTCAGCTTCTTGGTTCAATTCAGAGTACTCTTTTAGTCTGGCTGCACTTGACATCATGAGGATATATGTCAGCGACTGTCTTAGAGCCCACTGGATGTAGTCAGCAAGAGCGAGTAAATAGCAGCAAGTCAATCCAACCAGCGAAGGATCTACATCCTTAATCGACAATACCAGAGCTATACCACTGCAAGAGAAAATCCCTGCGAAAAAGTCACAATAAAAGCCAAAAGCCCGAGAAGAGTCGTAGTACGCATTGAAAGCTCTGCAGTGACGGTTCAACAGATACACAAACTCATTAATAAACCTTTGCTGCTGGTTATAAACGCGAATTGGAACCAACCCCAACAAAGTTGTCGAAAATACACTATAAATCGGTCCTCGTGCCAGCAGCTCAATTCCCCTGCCCTCAAGGATCACTTTTTTCACAAACCGAGCGAAAAAGTAGAAGAATACAATCAGAAGGATTCCCGGTACTAGCATCCAAGGAACGATCACCCAGACTGTCACAAAAATCGTCCCGAAGTAGAACATGGCGTCAAGTAATTCATTCTCAACGTAGACTAACAATCGATCTATGACTCCAACGTCATTAGAGAATCGATTGAGTATTCGCCCGACTGGATTGGTATCAAAGAATTCTACCGCGGCTCTGATAACTCTTTTAATGGCTTGGCTATGCAAGGCTCTGGAAGCATTATTAGTGACTCGAACGAAGAGGATCTCTCGGCAAACCAAGCTGCCGATCAGCGTTAATAGTATCGTTGAGAGCAGCAGCATAGCGTTGTTTGATTCCCACTTTCCCTGAGCCCAGTAGCCTAAGGCTCTGGTGTAGGTAACGTTAAGAATCTCAACACTGGCACAGCAGAGCACCAAGATGAAGAGAATGAAAAAACTGCCAGTATTCTTAATGTAATGCCAATAGATATGTCCTTCTACCTTGCTGCTGGCATCAGCCTCGTCAGCGACCAACTTGCCAGTGCCGACTTTTTTGGCGTGGTTGGGAGTTTCTTCTGCCTTCTTTGTGACTATTGAATTCTCATCTTTTGCTGTCGTTTCAGTGCTTTTGGCAGTATCAGCGTTGTTTGATAACTTTAGAGGGGAAGATACCAAGTCTTCTTCGCCTTCCTCTTCCTCTGTCTCTTCTTCAACGTCTTTCGGTTTTTTCTTGTCATGCTCGGTTTCAAAGATAGACAATATGCTATTGTCTTTCCTTATGATCTCGTCAAGAGTTCCTTCTGCTTTGACTCGCCCATCTTCTAAAACTACGATTTTCTCAGCCTCTTTTGCAAAATGAACTTGATGTGTTACTAGCAGCACCGTTTTGTCTTTCAGGACGCCTCTTATAGCATTCTGGAACAGATTCTTTGCGACCTTTGTATCCACAGCGCTCAATGGGTCATCCAGAAGGTATATATCTGCATCTGAATAAAGTGCCCTTGCTAGGGAAATTCTGGCTTTTTGGCCGCCGGATAAATTGATTCCTCTTTCACCGACCTCCATCATGTCCGATTCTGGAAATTCTCGGAAATCATCAAGTAAGCAGCAAGCTTCAACAACTCGAGTGTAAAAGCTCTCGTTAAAAGGCCTTCCAAATAAAATATTTGACCGAACGGTACCAGGGAAAATAACAATTTCCTGCTCAACGTAAGCTAATCTCCCTTTAAATCGAAGGTCTCCAGTAACCTTGGGTATTTCTTTAAAGAACGCCATTAATGCGGTAGACTTCCCAGAACCTATTTTCCCTACAATAGCGCAAAGAGTCCCTTGCTTCACTGAAAATGATAGATCCTTCAGTGTAGCATTTTCGTAAGCTACCCCATCATGCACCAAGTTACCTCTATTATGAGCACTATTCTCAGCAGTATCACGCTTCTCTCCCCAGAATGCATTAAAATAACTGAATTCAACAGCGTTGCTCGATTCTAATGGATCTGAATGTGTTTGTTGGAGTGCCGGATCAAGCTCTTCTAGGTCTAAGATATCAATGATTCTTTGAAATGAAAGCCTAGCCTCGATGAGAAACCTCAGTCCATAGCCGGTAGGCGGCATGATATTCCCTCCAAAGAAAATCATTAAAACAATCGACGAATACACTTTTTCCACAGTAAGCGTATTCCCTCCCAGCGCATAGCCCAAAAAAATCGCAAAACTTCCAACCGTCGGGGCCAGCCTAGCCAAGAAATGCACAGAAAACTGCTCTAAGTACGTCATCTTCTTTACTGAAGCAAGCTCCTTCTCCCTCACATTCTCAATCAAATTCGAAAAATTCGATTCCCAGCTGTACATTTTCAGCAACCGAATCCCTTCAATCATCTCGTTCGTCAGTTTGATCCTCTCGTCAGTCGCAACGTTCTTCTGCGCCGCATGACTTCCGACTTTATTCGAAAGATAGATCTGATACGGCCAGGTTGCCAATATCAAAAGTATCCCAGGCACAGCATAGAAACCGAATTCCCTCCAAAGAAAAGCCAATGCTGCGGTCACTGAAACCGGCATAAAGAGTATTGCAAGCAGATTCATCATGTTGTTCTCGAAACCGTTGAGGTCATTAGAGGCGATGTTGACTATCTTCCCAATGCTGACTCGATGAATTGAATAGAAGTTCAGTCTGCTAATTTTTCGATAAAGTATCCCAATTAGCGTCGGTTTCAGCTGACTCACGACCCGATTGCCTAGAAAGTAATTCATATGGTTCCCGTGATTTGTCCCTTGGATCAGAACGAATAATCCGAGGCTCATTAGATAAGCCTCTGTTTTGTCAGATTGCTGTACTTTCAAAAGCAACTCCCGCAAGACGAATGTATATAACAGCTTAGAAGATTGAAACACCGCGACCCAGAAAAACACAACAAGGAATCTCTTCCAAAAGAGTTTGAGTATGGGAATGAGAAGCGAACTCCGGTTATGTTTCCTCCTGTATTCCAAAAACAACTCTTCGAATTCTAAGATTTTATGGGAGACCTCTTCAGACTTTCCTAAAGGATTAAAGTCCTCGAGTTTGAGAGGCTCATCAGATTTTTTTTTCGTCAGTCGAAAAATTTGCTTCATCGCCCAAATATAGTGAAGGAGATTACAAAAACCTGTTTTTTCGTACTCACTCGGCTCGTTAGTGATTTGATCGTCAACTAGTGCTGCCTTCGGCGCAGACTCTTGGTGAGGGAGCCCAGAGTAAGAGATAAGACGTGAGGGAGATTGGCTAGAGTGCGATTTTGGATGATCGATAGTGCTATCTGGGTCAATGCTTAGTGAGAGGTCTGTTTGAAGAGGGCCTTTATATTGGTGGCGGGAAGTATCAGGTTCTGAAGTGTCTACGTTGCTGTAGGAAGGTCCATGGTGAGCTACGTTCATTTTGGAGAACTATTGACGCAGCTTAAAATTTTAAATAAGTAGTTTAATCTGTGCTCAAGTATATTTAAACTCAGAAATTCGTTGTCAGTAAACTTTTTTTTGCATTTGTCATTGGAAAGATACAATTCAAAGGAAAATAAGCTTGCGAAGGCTGATTGCTGTTGGGAACCAGCTTAGTTCTTTGTTATATGAGATGAAAATCTATTTAGTTGTTTTTTGTTTTTTCTGATATGAAAGAAAAATAAATTTTGTGAGTGTAATAAAGAGTTTGAATAACAAAATCAGAAATACTTAAAATACACGATTAACATAAAATGAAGTTGAGAGCGGTTTAGGTGGAAAAAACGAGTCTGGATTATTTTGCTAACTGCATGGAAGAGAATTTGGAGACTAAGAGTCGTCATCAGAGTGCCAACTTGTGTAATCTGGTAATTTCTTTGATACTTTTGTGAAGGTCTCATTAGTTTGCAAAGTAGAAAAATTTATAACTCTCTACCAGTTAAATAATCGGGGCGGCAGTATGCAAATGGTGAATTTGAGTTTAGAAAATGTGATTTGATCTCTTAATAGCAGAAGTTGCATGAGAAATTTTATCGATCAGAATTTATTCAAAAAAAAAAAACGCTCAAATTTACAAATTTTAACAATATCGTATATCCATATCCAAATCCAAAGCAAGAATTTACTGTTTCTACTGAAATGTAAAAATCAGGATCGATAGAATGATTGAGAGCAATCTTTATTTAAAAAAATTGGTCAATTAACTTTCTCAAGCAGCTCCAAAGAAAGATATTTCGATTTAAACTTGTCAAATAAACTAATTTCAAATTTCAAGCGTATCTATTAAATAAGAAGTAATTCTTTAACATTCATGTATGATTCATCTGGAGGCTATTACTCTAATACACTCATAATTGAGTCGAGTTTTGCAGAGACTTTTTAACAACACACTAATTTTCCATAATTATCAGAAAAATGGATCTTGCTAGTCCTAATCATTTGTGTGTTCAGAACTTTTAAAAGTACGTGGCTTGATCGAAGCAGCTATCATTATGAACATCCTTGTCCAAATTATTCCGCATCATATGATGCAAATCTGAAAATCTTGATAAATTCCTACTAACAAGGTCCATTAAATGCTGACAGCAGCCATAGATGGGAGCTATCGTCACAACTCTTGTCTGAAAAGTCATTTACTTGTCCTAACATATATTATCTGTCATAAGGCTAAGATGGAATGCCAATTTGCGGTGTTAAAAAAATTTAATAATAAGTTAGACTGCTATTTGTGCGATTCACTTTACAATGTATTCGCTAAAAAGAATCTCACTCATTCATAGCAGATGCCCAGTGTCTCCTCAGCGAACACCTCAAAGAGCTTATGGCCAAGGAAAAATAAGCCCAATCTCTCCCTCATCTGATGCTATAAGGGAATTCTCGTTTTTCATTAGGAATAGAAAGATATGCTTACTACCATTCCTCTTGGGCTCCAAAGACGCCTCGCATTACTGTGTCTTAGGATATATATATATTTCGGCTCATGAGCAATCTGTTATTTGAAAGCATTAATGAACTGCATTGTCTGCCGAGGCCGCTGTCTTCTCTTCCACTTGTTAAAACTAGGCAATATCTTCTTGATAGAATATTTTCTGGCCTTGGATATCTGACAATTAAGAATTAGCGTTAGCATGCCTTACAGAAAGATCCTCTGACACTAATTCTACCTCTGACTTTAATGGAGAGGGATCTCTCCAAGAAGACTATTCAACAAATCCACACCTCAGTACTTAATTCTGAATAGTTACCTTAAGATTCGGGCGCTAAGCGTCATGATAACGTTCATTAATAAAGGAACGTTTTTACATTCTTTTATAAAAGAACTGGAACAAATCTCCCAGTTTAATAATTAAATTTCCTTTACAAAAAAAATCGAGTTGAATGAACGGAAAAGCCACCGAGGAGGTGAAGGACACCGGGTCCCACAAGGGTTCGAAGAAGACCCCAAAGTTGTCTGAGAATGTCATTAAGCACTACGCCAAGTACCGCAATACCAAGGATAAAATCAAATCATTCCTTGTAATGGGCTCACGCTTCGACATTGAGGAAAAATACGAGATTATCGACTGCGGTTAGCACTAGCATATTGTCCCTCAGTTCCTAACCTCAAATGAAATTAGTTGGTCAAGGCGCTTACGGTATGGTCGTTGCAGCAAAGGATAAAAGCACTAGCGAATCAGAAAATCCGCTGATTGCTATCAAGAAAATCGAAAAAGCGTTTGAGCATAAAATTTTCACTCGTAGAACGCTCAGAGAACTCAAAATCGCTCGTCTTTTGAAACATGAGAACGTATGTTTGAGCTACCGATCGATCATTTGCATTGACTAATGAAATTTTAGTGTAGTGGTATCAGAACGATTCTTCTTCCAAAGTCCCGAGAGCAATTTGATGACATGTAAGCTTTCTGACGCTTCGTATTAAGTTAATATAACCAACGAAAGTTACGTTTATTCTGAATTGATGGAAACCGACCTGGCATCCATCATTAAATCACCTCAGACTTTGTCTGACGAGCATATTCAATTTTTCCTCTACCAGATTCTCAGAGGTTTGAAGTATATTCATTCGGCTGGCATTCTGCACAGAGACTTGGTAAATAGCCAGTTTGTTTCCTGCAAAAACAACTTTTTGCTATAGAAACCAAGAAATTTGCTTGTTAACAGCAACTGCGATCTCAAAATTTGTGATTTTGGGCTCGCCAGAGCTATGGGAGCCGAGCTCAAACAAACTAAATCAAGCGTCATGACAGATTACGTCGCTACGCGTTGGTACAGAGCGCCAGAACTGCTCCTTGCTTACAAAGAATACGATTTCTCCGGTAATATATAAGGAAATTGCCATTGTCGCTAATAATGAAATAAACAGTCGATATGTGGTCAGTTGGCTGCATTCTTGCAGAATTGCTTAGAAGAAAAGCGTTCCTTCCTGGAACTGAGAGTAATTTTGCGAGTTTTCACACTGAGTAACAAAACTTTTTTTGAATATAGCAAAGAACCAGTTGGAGTTGATCATTGATATCTTTGGAAATCCTACCGAAGAAGACTTAAACGCTATTCCTAGGGAGAAAAGCAGGAAACTGCTTAAATCTTTCCCAAAGAAGAAGCCAAAGCCATTGGAGACTCTCTTCCCTAATGCCAATCCTAAGGCTCTTGACCTCTTGAAGAAACTCTTGGTTTTCAACCCTACAAAGAGAATCACCGTCGAAGAAGCTCTGAAACATCCTTACCTCGAAGCCCTTCATTTCCCAGATGACGAGGTAAATTTGCATTATCTTAATTAAGGTTATTAACGAACCCCTTTTGTACTATAGCCGACCAGAGACCCAGTCCCAAAAGGAGAATTCGAATTCGAAAAGCACGCCTTGTCTCTCGAACAGCTTAAAGGTAAGAATTAGAAATTTCGGTGGAAATAGCCTGTTTTTAATAGATCTGATCTATGAGGAGATCCTTCTCTATCATTTCCCTGAGTTCAAAGCCGAGTATGACAGAAGAATTAAGGCCAATGAAAGCGTCTGCAAGGAAGTTCTCACTAATGATAATGCCCTTAGAGTAAGACAAAATTTGGTTTTAATCACCTCACATTTGACCGTCAGCCTGGAGAGAAAGACTCCGACGACGACGAGGAAGACGAATAGGAAGAGTTTCATTAGATAGTCAACAGCGAAAACAAATCTAATGAAAAAGCATATGAAAGGAGACTTGCTAGTCTCAACCTCTTTTAACTTACCTCTAATTACAGCGTCTAAGTTGATTACTTTCCTAGAAAATAAGCGTATATCTATCAAAAAATTGTTGTTGACTGTAAAGGAAAAAATTAGTCTGAAATGTACAACAAAACACCAACTTTAACCCATCAGAGTCCTTTATACTCCATAAAGCGAGAAAATACTCTCCATCGAGAGAGCACATTCCATGTCCATTCTAATAACGCACTTCTTTGCAATACGTGTGTGGTGGAGAAGAGACTTGTGTTCATTATTGTTATGTGGAAAAGAGAGAAAAGCCTAATATTATGAAGGAACTTTTCCTAAATAAATGTATGGATATTCCTTAATTCTTTAACAAGGAATACATTTACGGCAGATATAAGATAGCATATATATAATAGCACCCTTATAGCCATCTGCCCTGTAACACCTACTGTGCGCATTCACAAAGTAGGCCATGATAATTAGGGCTTTCAAAGTTACGCTTCAAGGACATTAATCAAGCTTGCGTCCTTTCTCTGATGCATCATCAGGTCCTTCTTCTTATAATCCAAGCTGATTTCGATCCATCTGAGGCACTTTCCCAGCTTCCATCTGATATCTGAGGACTTAAGTTCCTCGTTCATTTCAGTAGTCACTTTATATACTCTTTCTTCATAAATTTGTCTCATTCTTCTCACCTTGCAGGCGAGAATAATCGTAACTAATGTGTTTTGGAAGAACGCGATGATCTCGAGACCAAACGCAGCCATGAACCAACGGTTAATGAGTTTTAAAAGCGCAATATCGCTATCTTCTTCACTGGAGTGTCGGGTTCCTTTGTTGACGAAAAGCAGCGCAATTAGTGTGAAAAAGCAGGTGACGCCGAGAGAGAAGAAGAAAGCGAAGCGGTAAGTCTTCATTTCAGAGAAATTGTTGCAAGCGCGTTGAATCTTCTCAATTCCAGCCAGAATTTGAGGTTCCTCGAAACGAGGCTTCGCATGTTCAAAGTCTTTTTTGTTGATTTTGAACTTCAGCGAGAGCGGGGCAAATGGGAATACGATCTCATTGTCCGTTGTCTTGGGGACATGGACGGTGCCAGTGCACTCCAGAAACATGTTTTTTAAGTAATTTTTTAATATGATAATTAACTCTGATGCCCGTTTTAAATTAATTTTTTTGGCAGACTGAGCCTCTTATACTCCTAAATAAGGAACCATCAGAATTACTCCTCCGGATTCAGAAGAGTGTGAAATGCTTGAGGTTGTTGAATGAGGAAAGAAGGTAAAAGTGTGTCAGATGAGAGAATGAAATTTTTTCTGACAGCCAAATGAGGAGAAGTATTTTACGGTGAACTTTCAGAAATCGATGAAATAATCGGGATATCAGTATCATTATATCCCAGAGGCATGATATACCAAGACTAAGGGCTGATATTGTACTTCGAGTAACAATTTTGAGTGCTTTGATATACTATACGTGAATGAAAGGTCATTGAGATGTGAATGATAATTGTAACCCGAGAGGTGTGGAAGGAAGACAAAAAAAACTAGTTTATTTTCGTTATTAACCAGTTCCCACGCAAGATTTGAGCTCTGATAGCAAAGTTGTTGAAAGTTAGCTTCTTTTTTACTTTTTGAGAATCCCAATTTTGAATTATCAAACCGGAAAAACGCTATTCTCTATACAAGGGTGCCTTCAATAATGAGAGTGCTTTAGTTAATAAACTCCTTGTGCTTAACACAAATAATTAGTAGGTGGCATCTTAAAGCATACAAATAAACTGAATTTATATGCACAGACCCCAAACAGCTAATTTACCAAGTCATTGATGGATCACATAAATTCTTCATTCGTATTCTTCTGCTTGTAGAGCGATACGACTCTCCATGCTGATTGTGTGAATCCTGAGATGATAACTAGACTCTGCTTAGAGTCTGTTAAAGTAGTCACCACGCCATAATTCTCTAATGAATATGGTCGTTTTTCGTTTTCAGGAAAGCATTTCAGTAGCTAGCTGTTTTTGAAGTAAGATTCGAGCACATGCAAGGCTGCTGCTAAGTTGACGCGTATTTTAGAATTTTCATTTTCATCTACTTTATCCTTAATCGTCTGAAAAGCATTCATTACGGCCTTCTGATCTTCCGAGTTATAATTATTTCCTTGAAAATCTGATTCGAAGCCTTGAGAACTGCATCGAGCCAAAGAAAATTACTTGTAATATTTCTTGTTTTGCATTAATTTCTTCATGATTTCAATTTCACCGCAGCCAAGCTCATCACAAATAAAACACTAATGCCGATTCTCGCTTATTTTCATTGCCAATGCATCAAGATATCTGTTTTCTCAGAATCTCTGAACAACGTGAGGATCTGGTTCTAAGATAGGCTGTTGATTCTGCTTCTGCTTGAATAGCCAAGTTCTCCATGGGAATGGGTTAAATTTATGTTGGCTTCGTGTATCTTAAATAATATGCTGTTTTTGGGACTAGCGAAAAGGTATTGAAATTCAAGCAGCCACCAAAGAGGAAAAAACCGAAGCATCAAATGCTTGGATACCCAGTGAATATTATGTGTGACTGGTTAAGGTTCATCAATTTCCTTTCGAGAATGATTAGGCTATTGTAATTCCATGTAACAATACGACAAGTCACGAGTCCAGCTCAGACTCAACCAAAGGCTCCTTTCGTTTTTTGTCTATGATATCTTCTTGCTCTATGCACCAGTGGTATTCAATTTTCATATAATTTTATTTCGCTCTGGAATCTCGGCAAATGAGATACGAAACGTTGGCAATGCTAGCTCTTCACTTATTGCTGATGGTACTAGCCACAAATGCACAGTCGTTCACTTCAAAAGCATACTCTAGCATCATGAACTTCACCACCGCCAACTTCAAAGAAAAACAGGCCGAAGGCACATGGTTTATTATGTTCTATACCCCATGGTCTCCACATTCTAAGAAAATGATGTCCACTTGGCTAGAACTCGCTAAAGAGACTAAAGGGCAGGTAGGAATTGGATGGATGAACTGGTAATTCACAACTAATAGCCACTAAACTCTAATTTTATATGTATTTCAGTGACGAAGAACCTACTATTAAGGAAGCGCTTTCGATAAGCGAATATCCCACGTTCATTCTATTCCACGAGGACGAAATGTATGAATACCAGCGCGCAAAAAACAAAAACGACTTCAAAGCGTTCGCACTGGGCGGATTCCAGAAACTTCGAGGAGAACCGTTGCCAGCGCCGCTCAGTCGTCCTTTTCAATTCAAAAAATTGCTGAAGCAATCGCTTTCGCAATCAACAGGACTAATAAAGTTGCTATTATCAGGTTCTTCGTGGCAGGGAATCACAATAGTCATATTTATCATTTTCACATGGATTTGCACGCGAGCTTTCAAAGCAACAGATCAAGGAAACAAAGGAACTCAAAATCCTGGACAAGACCCTAGAGCAAACCCCACAGGCGCCCAAGGTGCTGGAGATACTCAAAGAAATAAACAGGATTAAGGAATTGTAGGATTAGCCAAAGTTATATTGTATTTCTACTTTCTAATGTTCTCATTACATGCGATTTTGATGTGGCTTTCTATGAAAACTTGACACCAGACCTGAGCTGCTCAAAGCAAATAAATATCTGTGCTCGTGATTTGTTTTTTGCTATCATAATCTCGGATTACTGGAATAATGGGCAACTGAGTATGCAATGCAGAGCTTACTCCAATGGGGTTCTTAAACTGCGCAACAACAAAAAATTTTAATCTCAAATTTAAAGCTTAAACTCTTTCACACACACAATTGAATTTTTATACTGTTATTATCCACCGGAATTGACTTTAATCGAATTCCACGCTTTAAGATTACTACCTTCACAGGGCTTTACCGTGCTGTTCCCCTATTATTATTAAATATGATTAAAACCTTTGTATCCTAATAAACTGAAACTTACGAATTTTTCTTCGCTTGGGTCTCTTTCAGACGAGCAGACACCGCAGCGAGGCTCTTAACTCCCGTTGTTTTGCCTTTCATCCACGGATGCTCTAAAATTGCTGCTGCTGTCAGTCTTTTCTTCGGGTCCACGACCAGGAGCTTACTAATCAGATCCTTGGCTGCTCAAAAAATTTATTTGACTCTCAGTAATCGAATAGAAGAGCTGACCTGAATCCGAGATGTCATCCCAGTGAGGTGAAGGGAATTTATACTCGCCTTTCTTTATAATCTCGAATAGCATTGTTTCATCTTCGTGATAAAAAGGCGGGAACCCGCAGAGCCTGTACCCTGATTAGACAAAGAGCATCGAATATAGATTTCTTACATAACGTAGAGGATAACACCGATACTCCAGCAGTCAACTGCCAGGTCGTATCCTTTACCATCGTTTTCTAATACTTCGGGAGCTAGGGGCATAATTATCAGAATTTCGACGAGAAATTAAAACATACCGACGTAACTCGGGGTTCCGCATTGCGTTTGCATCATGTTTTCTTCGCTAATCACCTTCGCGAGCCCGAAGTCCGTGACTTTGATGATCGAGTTCGGCTCTTTCGTCTGATAGAGCAGGTTTTCAGGCTACCAAAAAAGTCAATGAGAGATCTCAGACACCCATTACCTTCAGATCTCTATGCGCTATGTCCATCGAATGGCAGTAGCGGATCGCATCGACGATTGGATTCATTGCCTCCGAGGCTTCTTTCTCACTGTAATGGTCTTTGCCGACGATTCTATCAAAGAGCTAATCACCGATTAGAGGATTAATCCATCTGGATTGGATCTACCTCGCCTCCGGTCATGAGCTCGAAAACCATATAAAAATAAACCTCATCCTCCCATATTTCATAAAGTTTCACTATATTCGGGTGATCAATCTAATTCCAATGAGGACGAGTGCCATAGGCGATGACTTACCTGGGTAAGCAGATCGATTTCCGTTGTTAGAGCGTCCAAGTCTTCGGTTTGAAGCCTTTTCCTTTGGTTCAACGCAGTAATTTTAGACTAATAAACCCAAGCAACTTACTTATCGATCATCTTGACTGCGAATTGCTCGAGCGTGTCTATTTTAAAGGCGCACTTGACTGTGCCAAAGGACCCTCTGAGGAAAAAAAGGTCAAAAGAATGCCCAAATTTCTGTTGGTTTTACGATCCTAACTCTCTCCCGAATTTGTAGGAGCCTCTAATATCACCGCTTTGAAATACTTCCCTTTCCACCATGTTTTCCACAAAAAATTTGAAATAAATGCTCCCTCTCGGTCTTTTGAGTGAAAATCCTCAAATTATGCAAATTTTTATTCGTGTATAATTTAATTAAAAAGCAGGATCTTTTAGAATTGATCTCATTCGGACTCCTATTCCTGGAATGTGTAATCACCTAAAAATTTATATTTCAATTAAGAACACAATAACAACCGTTCGTCGCTAATATGAAATATATAGAAAAAGATATGAATAGATGACGAGCGGTGTGTAAGGATATAGAGTGCTGCTAAAATATCTGTAGCTGAGCGAATTTTCAAAAAAATAGATATTTAGGACCCTGGGCGCTTAAAGGCGCCTAAAGCTAATTATTCGTCTGACAATGGGTTTATTTAGTTTATATTAACAGCATCCGAAGCCGAATCATAGTCTTTAGCACCTCCGGTGTAGATACCGAACCAAGCAAGCATCGCTCCAACGAAAGGAGTGATTGTGAAGGTCCATCGAACGTACTCTACGCTCGTTGGAGCATCAACGTCTTTGCAACGCTATAGAACAGTGGATGAGACATTTCAGAGGTAGTAATTAGTTACCATTATGAAAAATAGAATAATGCCGCAAGCTGCCTTGTCAAGGAGACTGTAAAATCCATAAACAAAGGCTCCACTGCCTCCTTTTTGGCCGATGACCTCGCCCTATATGGGAGAAAGCGTGAGGATCAGTATATACAGGAGTAAATACGATGTAGGCGACTGAAGTGTTTAAAATGATGCTCTGAGCGAATCCGATCAAAAGGGCTAAGGGGAACACAAAATAGCTCGTTGTAGGTGTCAATACCTATCACAATGAAATTAGTCATGTTAGGGACACTGTAGGAGCTTACAAGAAATGTAGCGGAACTAATGATGACCAATATGGCTCCCAGACTATATGTTTTTTTTCTAGAGTTAACAAAATTTAGTTTTATTGGTTGTAGCAAACGATGGGTACCTTCCAATTGCTAAGTAGAAAGACTTGAGTTTAATCGTCAAGATAGAGGAGGAAATATAGATCAGCATTGGTATTATAGCGAAAGAAATGGGCGTCGGGTTCGATTTCGCTGTTTCATGACCGAATTGCAGCACTGTTTTGAGATAAAAGAGCAAAAGTGACTACAAACCAAGGTTAGTCAAAAGAATTTTCAAAGAAAATCCATTACCGTAATAACGTTGCAATAAATTCTTGCGCCCATATACACAAGGCCGTACGCGTAAAATTGCCATTCACGGAACCATAAATACCACTGGAACGGTTCACTTAGGATCGAAGACACTCTCTTTGTTTGCGCGTCGGCGTCATCCTCGATAGTTTGGAGAGGAGGCTCTCTGATAGGAAAAAAAAAAATCATTAAAAACTCGAAAATTCATCTGTTTTCTCACTTGGTTTCTCTCTGAGAAGTCTCAGTGTGCACCACGGGTTCCAAAGACTCGGAATCAACAGCAGGAGACTCTTCTTCTTTGATCTCTTCCTTCGGTAACAAAGGCGTCTCTTCCTGAGCGGCTTGCTGTTCCTCCTGAGCATCCAGCGCAGCTAATCTGCTATATTCCAGTTTATACTCCCTCGATAGCTTTCGACAGGCTCTCGTTAGCTGCTTCTCGTGTATCACACACATGAAAAATATCGAGGATGCTGCTCCTAGCAGCAAGGTCCCTTGCGCAAGGATCTGGAATTTCAACGTTGGAGATTTGACGACAGCGAAAAGGAAAAACGCGAATAAAAGCACCCAGAGATTCGCTACAAAGGTGAAGGTTGTTCTCAGATTGTTGAGGATGTCTCTTCTGACTCTTGACATGGTCAGCGATGGAACCAATGCCATATGACTGACTTGCATGGCTGCCCAGCCAATATTAAACAACGAAGGAAAGGTAATGTAGTAGATGAGTCTGACTGCCTCGGTGTCCTGGAACCATATGCAGAACTGGCAAGGGAGAAAAATAAACCAGAAACTGACGCAGACGGTCACGAACCCGAAATAATACCTTTAAAAAATTGAAAGTTGAACACCGAGATCTAATTAGCTTACCATGGCATTCGTTTTCCGCATCTGGTGTTGATTTTATCGGAGAGATACCCAACGATGGGAGTGAAGATACCGTCAGCCAGCTGCCCTGCTAACAGCACGATTCTATAGGCGAAAAAGTCATTAATGGTAACTTGGATAATGAAGGTACCCTGCAAATGTGCCGGCTTCATCAGGAGTACCGATTGGCTGGACACTCTTGAGATAGAAGAGCAAATAATTAAACCAGCATGCTGCGCAGAGGTCGTTGAGAAAGTGGCCGACGCCGTAAGCGTACACATGCACTGTGGTCAGCGCATCTAATTTGAGGTCTGCAAGTTCCGTGATGTCTTTAGCGTTCGTATCCTCTCCAATTTTAGGAATATCATCTTTTGCGTTGGTGATTTCAATGTTAGCGCGGTTGGTCGCGGTCGTGCGCGTGCTTTCCATGAGGTCGATAGATTTGTTAAATAATTAGATAGAACTTTATTTGAAGCATTAATTGCGGATTCTAATTCGCTTGATTTTTGAAACTAATAAAAAAAAAATTGGCCATTTCAGCCAGTTGCACGATCAGAACTGTGCAGCTGAAAGAGTTTGTGAAGCGGGGTTGGTAGGTGGTGATGGTTATTAATGATTTATTAGTAAAAGGAGAACGAGAGCCATCATGAAAGGTAATTTCTAAGTTGAGGATCAAATTAGTTTTCAGAGTCGTTTTTAGTAGAAACGGAATTCGAGTTAAATAAAAAAACGTAAACTGAACAAATAATTAGCTAACTCCGTAACTCCAGCAAATCCTCGAAACTTCAATTCTTTCATCACCGCATAGTGTTGGGAGTACTACGTATCTTATTGCCATTGGTGCTTCGAATGACGTTAAAATAAGCGCTATTTTTTCGATTTGGACTTATGGATTCCAGATTTTCTAATATTTCTCCCAGAAACAGTAATGTCTGCTGCTCGATGATAGTTAGGCCATTCTTTTTGCAGCTGGAACATCGAGGAGTTGAAATTTGGCAAATTTCTTGATTACGAAGAGATGATGATGAACAGTTACAAGAGAATTGGATGCCATGTAAACCTTTTTATGCATCAGGTGTTCCATTTTTTCATGAGGTAAATAGACAAGTTCATATGTGTTTGTGAAACGTGTTTTGTCCTTCGATGAGAAATTTTGGCAATGTTTGTTCAAGCAATTTTCATTAAAAGTATTGCCTTCATCAAAGAGGTTTTTTCATTGGTTCACGCGATATCATTGATCATTCATCTCTGGAATCATAGGTAAAATCAAAAATAACAGTATTAAACCTCAATGAATAATAATACTAATAGCAGTCCTGGCCTTCCAACACATACAGCATTATTAAATATCATCTTTTCGATATTCAATTTCATAAGGTGATTACTGTTTTGTTCTTGCGTTCGTTTTTCAATTCAGCCTCGCTAATGCGTTTTCAGCATTAGCTTCTCAAATGGCAATTTATTCCTCATCTGTAGCCATAAAATTTCCTTAGTATCTATCAAATTTTTAAGATAATCTTGAAATTCAGGACAATTTTAAAAAATAAATCAAATGGAAAAAGCCTTACTTTCAAAAGAGCTCAAACTCCTCGAAAAGTGCCTTGATTCAACGTATACCATCCGCGAAACACTTTTCGAACAACAAAACAACGCCAAGTTCCTCAGTAATACTCTTCCCGCTTCCCAACCCTGATATTGTATAGTCCATAATGCAAAAATAAACACAGAATGTTTCGCTAGCGTGGTACCTTTCCAATACACTTCAAACGAGAAATAAATCTTGCTTAGAAAACTCCAATTCCAAAAACTCGCTTTCAAGACTTCTGCAAACTACATGAAGTCTTAAAAACAGGTTTTTATCACTTCGATCGAGTTAATCACCTTCTCCTGGCTCTTCTTAGTTGATTTTGTTCCGGCCTTGATGCAACCTCCTCTGAATCAGGACATTTTCTTGACTATTTACGAGCTGAAAGGGCCGAGCCTCCTTGAATTATTTTACAAGCATGATCAACAATTCTCGATACTCACTATATTTTACATTGGAGTCGAAATGGTACATGAGAAAACGACTATCACTCAATAATTTACTATTTGCAGCTGAGTAATCTCGAAATATTACACAACAAAGGTGTTCTGCATGGGAATCTGCATCCGAAAAAGATACTAATCGGCTCGGATAGTCAAACACTTAGCAAGTTGTACATTACAGGATTTCAAGCGGCTGAACTCGTAGAACCGAGATCGAACTCTCATCGAAAGCAGCGAACTACATTGAAATCATATAAGAAACACGATCCCTTTGATAGTCTCTCTTCGCATCTTGGCTACGGTAAAGTAGTTAGACGTTTTGTGGTGCTTATCTGACCTGAAGCGCTGGGACCAAGAGATGATTTAGAGTCATTGGGTTACATCCTATTGTATTTCTTAAAGAGAGGTATGCGAATTGAACTACGTGGCCTTATATTATATCTCCTCAAGGCGATTTATTTTCGAATGGGAGAGACGCAGTATATGGAGAGTCCTTGGAAGACATGATGGCTTTTAAAGCGCATTCGAAGCCAGAGGAGATCTGTCGGAATTTTCCAAGTATTTCATATGAATCAGCCTGTTACTATTCATTGCGGTTTGTAAAACAGTGGAACTTGAGAGCTATTTCGAAAGCATTCAGAAGCTGAAAATGTACGAATATCCAGATTATTCCGTTCTCAAAGAACTGTTTTTACGGGTCTGCGCAAGGGCTCAAGAAGAAAAACTTCAATGGCTTGACTGGGTAAACTATTTGGAATATACTCAGAATAACGGCTTGTGCTAATCAGTTTCCTCAGGAACGACATTCAATCGATTGCTCTTCACACGTCAAAGAATTTTTTTCGAAACACGAAAACCCTGTTTCACTAGAAGAAAATCAAAATCTAAGTAAGTTTAGAGCGATTCAATTAGTTTATTCATTGCTTGCTGAATAGATGTGAATGGTTCAATGAAAAATTTGAAACTTCAAGTCGTCAATCCTGTTTGGACAGTCGATCCAGAAAATTACAGGGCAAAAACTGTTCGCACGACTATTTATACTCCTGAAAAGCCGACTATAAAGTCGGCGAGAGCGGATGTACCTGCAACGAAGGCAGGTTGGGGCATGGAAACTGCTAGGCCTACAATTTCAACGATACATCTGACGTTCCCGAAACCAAATTTTGAGCCAATAATCGAGAGTGAGAGCCCGACGAGAAATAAGAACGCGACGAGGGTCTTGAACTCGACAAGGTTGATGATGAACTCTGGTGTTCCGAGTACAAATCTCAGTTTTGAATCTCGTAAGTAGCACAATCTTGGTTAAAATGATGTGTTTTGTGAAGCTTTCGAGGAGGAAGGAAAAACCAGCACAAATTTAATCAAAACGGTCAAGAGTGAGATACCTGAAGACCTTGTAACGATCGATGGGAAAGATTGGCCAGTCATTGCGAGGGAAGAGGCAAGCGAAGGGGAAGTGGAAGAAATGAAGAGAAAAGATGATAGATTGCAGATAATGAGTATTGAGGACAATGAGAGAAAGAAAACGACGTCTCTAACAGACATCGATTCTGAAACTAATCTCACTGAAAGGACAGGGTAATGCTTGTTTACACTTTTGTTGCTATAATGGATTTCTACTAATCGTAGCAAGAAAAGCGAGAAAAATTATGGCGATGATTGGAGAAAATTCGACAACTTTATCGTCGACCAGCGACAAATGGACGAGGAGAATAATATCGAATATTTCTAAGAGAAGACTTAGGTTCTAGCCCACAAAAGTCTGTCAATGAAAGTTAAAGATTCAGAAGGAAAATGAGGGATAGGAGAAGAATTATTTAGGTATCAACATATTTATGTTTTAAATGACAAAGCCAGGCTCTTTTTTCAAATATATTATCAGTGGGATATGAGAGAGGGGAAAAAAAGCACACTTCATAATCGATTTTTTATTTTTTTTTGTTGGAGTCAATCGATTATACTTCAAAACGTCTAATATTGTTATTCAGAAAACTGAGATCTTTTTTTTGTTGCTGGGTTCTAAAAGAAAAAACAAAAACTTAGGTTGTCTAAGCTTCAGCATCCGCTATGGCGTCTTTGATCTCTAAATCCATATCTTAGCTATAGAGATTTTTTGGTTCTTCTCGTGTGGAACAAGTAAAATTCTAAAAACTAATACTTCATGCTTGTAAATTCACTCAGGAGATGCCTAATCCAGGTTGAGCTTTATTGTTGACAAGTAACGAAAATAGTCAGTTAGCTTTCCATAACAACAAATTAAATCTCGTTCAGTATTTTCAATAAAAGAACTCCAACTTGAGTCGTCTCCCTTTCAATTTTTGAATCAAGTTAACAATCTGATTAATTTATCTAATTTTTTGTAGCGACTGGAATTTACGCCATTTATGCTATCCAGCCATCAGCTCACCTTTCTTTGCATCATTTTTACCGCAAACCTAATCATTTTTGCTGGTGCAGCCCCTGCCTCTCTCAACGTAATTTCTCCACTCTAATTGTTTAGAAAAATGGTATTCTGTCAGAGCGATCAGCCTTTCCTTGGCGAAGTCGTTGAAATCGAAGAACTCACAGCTGCCATTCTTCAGGCCCAGGCCGAAAAGGCTATTCAGCATTACACCAATCCAAATCCCAACATCAGGCTCGTAAACGAGCGAATAAATCAGCAGAACTCTGAATTAAATCGCTTTATCATCACTCCAGAGGAACTACAATACACTGGAGCTTGGTCAGCGCTTAAAGACTCTCAGGTGATAGCATGGAAGGGATGATATCGCTTAAACTTGCCTCTTTTCTAGATTGGTTGGTTCGAGTCTTCACAAGGGACAGGTCAGTTTGACGTCCGACAAGATTTAAAAATCATACATGTCAGACTCAACGACGGGAAGTATTACGATCAGAACGCAATTAAGTTAGAGATCTCTTATACAGACAAAGATTACAACAGTCAGAACGGGTAGCTTTATCACACCCGCACTTATAAGAGCTAAATTGTCAATACTATAGAACTTTTGCGAACGAGAAGGCTCCAATGACGGTAAATTACCTTAACGAGTATACCGCTGTAAGGAAACCGGACTGTATTATCTCTCGAAGTGAAAGCAAGGTTAATTGTTTAAATTTAGCATGCACAGCGAATTTTTCTGTGAGCTTTTTCAATATAACGAATGGGAAACCGGCAGTGGGTCAAGCAGATCAGTTTATTAATGTGTCTGTGTATATACATTCAACCGATTGCAATTTTGAGATTCAGGGCATGTTTACTGATAATGATAAGGTAAAGTGCCTTTGGTTTTGGTCTCTTAAATTTCTGGTTTATAGAAAGCGTTGTTCAATGCGATGCTCTATGCAATATTCGTTACCGCTCTGTGCTGCCTTCATATTTGCGCGTGCATCCAGTTTATAAAATACATCGGGAGCAATCCCACAGAGGCAGTTAAGGTAATCTTTGTCGATTATTAGTGGATTATTAATAACATTGATTTATATATTAGTACTCATTGACCACGATCGGGTTCTTCATGTGCTGGGACATTGTCCTCGGGTTTTTCCATCTTTACAACTCGATGCTCAACCCACAATACTTTCAATTTTTCATTATGCCTGCTCTCTGGTATTTAGTTCTCTCAACGATCTTCGAGGCGCGCGTCCTCATGTGTATATGGGGAACACGAAACGCACTCGAAAATAGAGTATTTCCGCCTATCGCTATCCAACAGGACTGATCTCCCTTTCTGATTAGAACTTGGTGGATGCAAGAGCTCAAATATTTACATTTTATCTCAGATTCTGTAACTAACTTCCTCGCTTTGCAACTACTCACCCATTTTTAGATGGCTCGCTGATATTTTTGCTGGTCATGGCTCACTATTTCCTCTACAAAAACTGGTGCATGCTGGTTTCAGGACTTTTCTTCGTCCCTCAGATCATTCGCAATGCCAGCGAAGGACACCATTTCCCTAAAGACTATAACTACGTCTTAGGTCTGGGATTGTCCAGAATATTGATACCCGTAACACTCACTCCTCTTAGCCAACAGAAGCTAACAGATGATTAGTTATACGTCAGGGGCCACAGTAATAACGTCTTCATGTTGACTCCAGATCCTTCTTTCTGCTTCTGGTACATCACGATCTCCCTTGCTCAAGTTTTGGTTCTGTTCCTGCAATCGAAACTGGGCTCGCGGTTTTTCGTTCCACGGTGTTTGCTGCCAAAACCGTTTGATTATTACCTAGACGTTCCTCTCATTAAGCACAACACCGGCGAGGAAGAAGAAGTACCCTACTACTTCTGTTACCTTCGCATAACTCTTCCTTTAGGAGGATTGTCCTATTTGCATACAGAGCTACTCTGACGCTCCTGAAGGCTCTGATCTCAAGACCCACAGGCTGATGCAGACGCCTTGCAGACACACTTTTCACGAGCAGTGCTTGAAAAAATGGATGTGCGTGAAACTGGAGTGTCCTTTCTGCAAGACTCCCATCCCGCCGCTCATATGAGAGTGAATGAAGTAACTTATTTTTCTAATAATTTGGAATGAGTGGAGTCTTCCTACTTTAATTTGTCTTAATAATAATACCATATACATCACATCTTACTAATCACATACTGCATACGTAACCTGCTGCTAAATGTATCTATCATTTTATTTGAATGAGCTTAAATTTGCTCACGGGTAATATTTATTCAATATGCAGTAGTCTCAAGTATTACATGTATTCAATCAAAATGCATACACGACTCTAAAAAAAGTCTACAGAACAATTAGATAGCGAACCGCTCTTATTCTTGCTTGGTCTTAGCGTCCAATGCTTCGAGTTTCTTACGTTCTTTCTTTGAAAGGAGAGCTGGTACCAACATTAAAAGCGCCAATACAGCAAGGAAAATGAAAGCCTAATATTTAAATAATCATTAGATAACCAGCCGCTTTAACGCACACTCACCTTAAAGTTAAGACCGAACTCAGAGACCTCATGGAGGAGGACACCTGTTCTAACAAGCATGAAAGAGTTAGGGATAAGTCCTATGAGAGGGGGAGGCATTAGTTTTCGTGTTTCTGATTTTTTATTTACCAATGAATGATCCAATAGCGAACAATTTGAATGGCATTCCGACGATTGGCGAGGAATAATTGATAAACCAGTTCGGGAGAAGAGGAGTAACTCTGAGGAAAAGCATGTACCAGACCAGGTTGCCCTCGTGCTCTTTTATCTATGCATAAAAACGTCAATTTTCCAGGAAAAACTGGTGATATTTACGAAATGGTTGAATTTCTTAAGAAGGCTTGGGAAAAATTTCAAAACGATGGTCTTGCCGATGATCGATGAGAGGTAGTAGCATGTAACGGCTCCAATGGAGGCGCACTTGAGGCCAAACGCGTTATATTTGAGGAAATATGTGAATTATTACTGTGTTGGCAACCATGAATCCTTTGAGCGGACCGAAGAGTGCTCCACTGATAATTCCCAAGATCGCAGGTCCCGGAATACCGAAAGTCTGGAGGCTAAGGCAGAATTTCGATAAGAAAGAGAGTTCCATTTAGAATTTTTACAAGATATAGAGGTAAACGTAGAGAACAGTGACGTATGTTGGATTGGTTTGGTAGTATTGCTGGGCGATGCCTGCGAGGACGCGAACATCTTCAATATTGCGTGGGATTTTCCAAGTGAATGATACACTAATTTTGAATTTGTGAGATGGTGTTGAAGGGGCAAGGAAGCTACTTTTCTTGGGTTGGAACGGTATAATAAAGAACCACGAAGAGCGAGAGTCCGAATAAGAACAGCACGCCTACCCAAACGAAGTCTTTCGTGTGTGCTTTTTGATAATCTTCAATAACATGCTCGAGCTCTGCTTCGTTGACGATTTTAGCTAAGAAGGCGAATTAGAGCTGAGAGAATAGGAATGATAGGTACGTGCAGCTCCCTTAGTATTTTTGGGGGTTGTTGGAGTATTTGTAGTAGTTTTCGTCATGACCAGGTCCACTGTCAAAAAAATATTTTAAAGTATTTATTATTAATTCAGCGCGTTTAAATGCTTGCGTATCGGAGTGACATGCGAAGCAACGAATGTAACGGATAAATCTCACTTAATACCGTGCTTTGTACGAGCATTTTTCGATAGGAAAATTGGGTAGAGGGAGACAGAGAAGCTTATTGACACGTGGAAGGATTTTTGAAAATTGTTGAACTGACTGTGCAGTAGTAGTCATACGTGTTAAAATTGTTAAATTTTTCTGGTCCGATTATATTAGTGAACTGGAGTCAAATTAATGGAGTTACTCGGAGTTAAATAAGTTTATCAATAAATTTTCAGTGAGACACGCAACAAACGTCAAAGAAAAATATAATAAATTTGGCTCCAGTTGCGAACAGTTGTGTGAGTTGTTTGTGATTGTTTCGATTAGAACTTATGAGCACTGGTTTATGGACGATGTGGTGCTGATTGAGACTAAATGGGGAGATTATATGACATATGTATAGGGATTTCGTCTTAGAAGTAGGCGGACTAAGCGAAGAATCAGTCGGATAAGGAGATATTTTGAGTTTCTGAAAAAAATTAAAGAATCAAAGAAATTCGCAAGAAGAATTCGTGGATTTTGTAGCAGTGGCCAGACTTTAAAATGCCACTGTCATAATTTTCCGAAAGCAAGATACTGGCGGTTACTTAGAGGAAACGCTATCTGCTCAAAAGTAAAGATAGTTCATTGAGCAGAAATTAGAAATTTTGACTTTGAAAGCTTGAAATATGATTTCGATGATGCGAACGAGAAAATAAACTTCTTTTGACCGTAGGCATAAATACAACGATAGATTATAAATGTTCATTGAAACACTTTGTTGAGAGTGTAAATAAACCCAGTTTGACATATTCAAGATTGGGACATTATTTGAAAATATAAGAAGAATAAATTTCCATCTGCTACATGGATTGTCAAGCAAAAATTAAATGTGGGCAATTTCACTCATTGCACAGTATTATGTCAACAGAGTCATGCACACTTTGCTTTTGCTACTCACATTAAGAGAAGAATTAAGATATAATCGTGTTCAATCTTCAATATTAAGGAAATCAGAAATAAATGCTAGCGACTTCAACAAAAATTCAGATGATTATTAGCATCTAGATATTCTCGACTTTCATCTTCCTCGAAACTGATGCTTTATAGGATAAACATGTCTGTGTATAAAGTAAACAATCGTTTAACGGATTGTATCTTGATCTAATGTTATCTCAGAATACAGAGAAGAAGTGCAAAACAGCTGGAATATTTTCAATTTAAATTAGCCATGATCGGGCAAACCACAGCAAATTACTCCTGCAAGAACTTTTATTAGTTCAAATTTACAAAGTCCGATTGCATCATTAGCAAAAAAATAGAAAACTCTCTGATCTCTCGGCAAACTCTGCTAATATATATATTTCCATCCAACAGCCCTGTCTTCAAGAACGTTTCGAAATTATTCAATATTACTATTTGCCCTTATTGTCTAATTAAGCAACTAATTTAATTAAATAGTGTTTGCAAAGATGAGCGGAATGGCTGACAAATTTTTCAACTACCTCGACGAGAAGCTCGGTCCGTCGAAAACCAAACACGCTCCAGCCTGTCACCAAGACAGAGAAATGCTTCTCGAGTGCGTCTTAGAGTCACAATGCATGAAAGATTACGACAATTTCAAATACTGCATTACTGAAGGTATCGACAAAGAATGCAAAGCCCTACGCTACGATTATCATTTGTGCCGACGTTCTCAGGTCTATTGGGAGAAAAGTCTTCGCGACGAAGCTCGCTAATCAAACTTCTCTCTATCGCTTTTTATTCCTTTGTACCTACCTAATCATGAATTTTACAGCAATATCTCCCTTTATCTCCAGTTTCATGTTAAATAAGGACCTTCCCTTCACCCAATGTATTATTCCTTATTAGTACCTACTTTAGTATCTTCAAAAACCCAAAAATATCCTCTAACATAGTTCGCAGACGCAAACTTGATTTTTCTGTGTATGTCTCATTAAGTTGCTATTAATAATGCCTTGTAAATTTCGGAGAAAAAGCTATTGCATTGATGAAACAAGTAATTTCAAAGAGCTGCCAGCGCTAGAAGCAATAAACATACAAACCCATATCCTTAATCTATTGGCTTATAAATCTTTGAGTATCTTCGAGTATTCTAAAATATCAATCAGGCTCGGTGCCTGAGGGAAGACCAGCTCGTCTTCCAGTGTAATTTCCACGTCTCCTAAAAAGATTCGCTCGTAATCTTCCAAACTCACGTATTTATCCGCCAGAAGCGTTGCGAAATCGTCCGGAGACATCTTAATATCAGTTGATATATCTCTCCAGACGTCCTTGCTTGCTTTACCAGAGAACTTATCTCGTGATTTTGATCCCGCTTGTAAGAATTTATCATAAATCTCCCATGCTTTGTCGTTCAATTGCTGGTCTGTCTTATCGTTTCCTGCATCAAATGCGTCGATTTTCGGCGCTGGAGTTGAATGATAGCCCCAGGACTCGAAGCATCTTTGTGAGTTTTCTTCGTTGAAGGCTAAAATATTGATTTGATCGTAGTAGGACTTGTCGCTTTTGAATTCTTCATAGAGGAGATGGACAAAAATATTCAAAATACCGCTGTCGCCTTCAAGGAAATGAAGACTGCAGGCATCCACGTTCTTCATGAAGCCAGTGAAGTGTTTGTTCATATTATCGGGATTTTGGAGGTTGTACTTCTCGACGATGCCTGAGAGCATGTTCTCTACGTTTGCTTCGACTTTCTCGTGAATGGCTGTTTTATTTTCGTCGTTGCCTTTGAGTTTGGCGATATAGAAGAGTCTGGCAATGAGGGCCTTGTTGGGATCTCCTTCACGCTTATTCTTTACGACTTCGTACAAATCAACTCTTTCTTGGGCGTCGACTCTCTCTTTCTGAGGTGGGCGGCCCGGGCTCTGGGTGTTGCTGTCCTGTTTGCCGTTGGATTGCATCCGTTGGGAAATTTTTTTCTGCTGAGATGTTTATTTGAATTGTTTTATAAATTGGTTTTCTATGTTTTTCCTTATACAGTTACAAATCCAATTTTTTAATTTTGATTTGGAGTATGATGGATGATGTCTCATTGAGCTTGTTGAATTGTGAAAAGAGGCCATGCATAGTTGGGTGAAGAGGAAAAAGTTTATCTATGGAATTTTCTGGCATAAGAGGGGAGGTAGCTAATGATTTACTGAAGTTTATTGAAGCGAAAAGGGAGAAAAATGATATTTGAGCAGTGATGAATTCAAATAATGGGTGAAAAGTTACTAAGAATCAGAGGTGAAATAATCAAACGAAAAAATGAGGGAGTTATGGAATTTAGGTCAATCGGATTTATTTTCTGGTTGGAATGAGAAAAAAATATGAAGGTTTGATAGTTCATGTGTTGGATGCGAATAAAAGCAACCAAGCAAAAAGTTCTGAAAGTTTGAAATAACGTGTGTTCATTTAATTTCAGGGTTTGATTGATATATCGCTAAACTGATAAATTGAAGAAGAGTTTGACATGGTGAATAAGATACCTTTTCAGTAGTAAACCTGAAACATTATTAGTTTTGTTTTGGTGAACAGAATTTAGATTAAACCATTCTTTGTTGCGTTCCAGGCGAGAGAATAAAAGTATTTAATGCTGTTTACTTGTAACAGTGAAAATCTGATTAAGTAGACTGATTTTAATTTGAAAAACTTTTTGCATTATTGGAAAATAAGCTATGGATTATGAGTTAAATTTTTGCTCATTCATAGTGTTTATTTCCCTCCAACAATTTCCAAAATACTTGTCAATAGTTTTAGATTGGAAAAATGTTCTGCTTTGCTTTCGATAGATTAAATTATTTTGTATGTCGCATAGGAGATTCATTGTCATGCAGTTTATTTTTTCAAATTAGTTTCATATTTAGAGTTGGAGGTTTCTTTGATTGCATTGAATTTACAAGATTTCATAACGACTTATTATAATTAATATCCTTTACTTTTTACAATCACATCGAATGGAATTTAGCAAACCGAGTGTACCTTTACAAAACACTTCACACAAAGAGTCATTTGATCATTTTGTACCTTTACCGAAAATATTTTTCTGAGAATTGAGAGGAAATAGAAATTCACATTTCAAATAAAAGGAATACCAGCAATTGAAAACTTCTACCTTGAATAACAACAAAATAATGCTTTGGATCACGATTATTACCAATACATTTTTTTTCCAAAAGTTTTTCATTAAGATAATTTTTCAATTATTAAATTATCACATTGAATAATTAAAATATAGCTCCACTTCGTAGAGTGAGTATGTCAAATCTCATGATTTCTTGCATCTATTCCACCTAAATTAATTTCTTTACATGGCATATGCACTTCAACAAACAGTGGCGGAGTTAATCGACCAGATAGACCATTATTGTAATTTTATCAGCATTGATCGTGATCAAATACAAGATTTTTTAGGAATTCGAATTCTTTAGCCATGCTAACAATATTTTTGAGAGCTGTAAGAGAAGCCTATTAAACGGTTGTAAAAGTCAAAACGCAAATTCTAGAATGAAGCCATTGTCAATGCTATCTTATGTGGATTTGGAGCAAATTATGTCTTGGTTTGACTTGTTTGATCCTATAAAGGGGCAATACGGGAGCCACAATTGTGTGACCACGGTGTCAAACGTTGATACACGAAACTAGCCTATTTGAACAACTGTGTTATTATCAAGAAGACCAAAAAACCTCATACATTGATCAATTAGGGGGAGAAAAAAATTTCCTAGGGGTAATAAGGATAGAGTCATAATTAGAGGTTCCGAAACAAGCAAGAAATCCTGTGAGCGTTTGAAATCTCAGATTGCTAACTAACTGCTTCCAATTAAAGTGAATAGTTTTTCGATATTAAGCATAAGCAAGCTGTATACTTCACAATTGGTCTTCACGTAACTAAACGCATTTTTCAAGTTCAACTCAGGGCAAACCACAACGCAAAAATATACCCTGTTGAAAACTTAAATTTACGAAGAAGCTGGACAGCAACCCTCGTCTTTCAGTGCTGTGATTTCCAGACATCCTACAAAACAAAAAAAAGAGAGAAAAACATCATAATTTGGAAGAGCATTCTAGAAACTAGCGCTTTTCGAGAGATAATAGAAGCTGGCCCATCAGTTAGAAAAAGCTCGTGCACGAAAATTATAACATTTTCTTTTTCTCTGCACGAAAAACCGAAAATACTGAACAAGAACTCCATAATGAATCTTATCTACTGACTCACCGTGGTGGAAACGAAAATGTGCTTCGAATATTAGTTCGCAAAAAATTTTAACCAAAGTTACTAACTTGGTTGTTAAAGGCTTTCTTCCAGAAATTTCAAACACAGTACTGAAACGTATGAGAAAATTTTACTTCCGAATTTTGCATTTTCTCTTATTATACACATTCCCTATCACTTTTCCTATATTTTCAGCTCCAGTCAGACACTTCACACGAATGGACCTGATATGGAACACCATAATGATTATATTATACGGTTTTCGTTAGTTTTGTGATGTTTTGTGAAGTTTTGCGAACAACAATAATTTTTTTGATGGAGGGCGCTAGGTAAGAGATATTAATCAGCATTTACAAATGGAAAATCGTTACACAGCAAGAAAACCAAGCTAACCTAAACTCTAAAATTTTCTTTAACTGTTTAAAGTTCAGAACTAACTCTTTTGATTTCAGTAACTGACTTATTTTTGTAATTATTCAGTTCTTGCTTCTGTAATTACTGTTTATTTTCATGAAAACAGCTTCTGGAAGCTATAATCAGTACAAAACGCATTAGAAATCACAGCTTTGAATACCTTTTAGTCCTCTCTAACCTCCTCTACGCCACTAGAATCCCCCAAAACCCCCTTTAATATGAACGAAATTCCTCCCAACTCAATTGATACGGTTTCAGCAAACTAATTATAGGAGCTAACAAAGCCTTAAAGGAGTATTCACATTTTATTTGGCAGTTAAAGACTGGCCAATATCCTTTTTGATACTGTATTAAGAAGAAAATCGGTGATTACTAAAGTTTGTTTTTGGTAGTCTAGTCGTTCGTGATTGCTGATTTGCCTGCAAGTGAGCGTATAAATTCTCGATTCCAACTCGTTATCCTGTCGCCGTTATAAAAATCATTCGATTCAGATATTTGGAACACTCAGTTTATAACTGGTCATGGCAATTTCAAAATAATTCATTTGATTTTTTTCTTATTAAGTCAGTAACAAAATTAAGACCGGAAAAATCTTCTTGCTTTGAAAATGGCCAACGTGCCTTATTTTAATTTCGCAGCTTCAATACATAAGTAACAATTCAAAAGATGCTTTTCCTTACCTTTCCCAGGGACTCAGAAGACGAATCTCCTCTATGTCTTAATGATTGTAATAACATTTTCTCTGAACGTCATTCCCTAAAGCAAAATTTACAGCCGATGATCAAAAGCAAAATTCAAAGCACTCGATGAAGGATGAAATAAGGAAGATTTTTGGTAATTTTCGCATATTTGCTTCAAATACGAATTGATAGAAAATCAAGGGCCTAGTGTGGAAGTCGAGGACACTAGATACCAAAAAGGGCAGCCGGTGCCGCTTCTCCCAAACCCTATTTCCCAAACAAAACGCTATGTTTCAGACCCATCGCCGATGAACGCGTTTCAGGATTTTCAAGGACAGCAGTCTTTTGACTTTGCTGAAAATGTCCTGGAAAAAAAATTCTCGAGTCCAGGGACCTACAACCACTCTTTGAACTACTCGCAGCTCCTTCCGACTCAAAGCATGATGAGTAATGAGACGCTTGATTGGCCGAGTTATTTATTAATGTGTTAGAGTCATCTCCGCAAATACTTAACCCGAAGGCAAGTACTCCAACGCTGTTTTACAATATTCCAGTGAACGAAGATATTTCTCTGATCGAGCGGATTGAGCCGATACTTTATCAGATATCGGACAACCACGACCCATACTGCCCTTTCTGTCTGAAATGTAGCGACTGCTTCTCTGTTACAGCTGGTTCTGATCAAAAATATTAGATATTGATCTGAAAAAGAGCAATTTTCAGAACATTTCAGCCTATTTTTCCAAGACGAATAAGAGGCACTACCTGACGCATTTCGATTGCTATTACAGGTTCAAAGACCGAATGCCTAGCGTGAAATCGTTGGCCGAGGTCCCGGTAGCGAAGATCAACTACCTAGAGCCAGCTATTGATGTCAGCCAGTTCATGAGAAGGGATAGAAAGCTATATTTTATGTCTTTTGAGGCCTTGCATCCGATTAGCTCTTACCTGCACTTTAAGATTGAGAAATCTGAAGTTGCTATGGAAGAAATCCAGCCGCAACAACAGCAAGTACTTATGGCAAATAGTTTTATGCCTAACCGTTCTCAAGGGAAAGCGGATATTGTGCTTCGATTTCGAGAAGAGAACCACGTCGATTTACGAACCGAACGCATATATTTTGGTTTATCCAGAGTTCCGCTGTCAATTGATAGTGGGCAGCTGTCCGTCAAATGAGGTGAGATTTCTCGCTGTTTCCCGATCTGACTGCTAATTATTAGGAGCCTTATACATTCGAGTTCTTGGTGAGCGCCTTGTCAGTGAATGTCACGACTGAATGTCCTGAGAAACGCATTGAGTTTGTCCATGTAAAATTTTCATTGGTATTCAGCTTTTGATGATTTGTTTTCAGAATCAAAATGGCAATCAAATCTACGTTGGGTGCCAAGTCCTTTTAGATATCGACAATCGCGTTACCAACAGCCTCAATTACAGGCTGCCGATGCCACAGCGGTTTAATCAGCAAGAGCATCCTCGGATTATCATATTGAGATATATCACTTTAACTCTTCCGCTCTATCGAAAGGTTTGCTCTATGGAATGAGAACCTATTAACGATTACGCAATAGAACAAGATCCAGAATCCCCCCGGCATCGACTTCAAAGGCATTCAGGAAGAGAACTATTCCTTCCCCACTCCTACCCACAAAAGCGCAAGCCAATTAAGCCAGTTCTCTCAGCCTTTCATTTCGCCTATGCGGTCTGGCTACACCAAGGTAGTACTTCTCTAGTATTCACAAATCTGAGCAAAATTTAATAAGGAAATGGATATTTTCAGGACGGATAGCTTTGGGGTGGACTCGGGAGGTAAAGATACTAAAGACCCCGGCGTTTTCGTCAGGAGAGACGTGAAAAGCCACTCAGTGATGACTCCCAAATTTAACTTCGATATGGCAGCTTTCAATGCGAAATATAACCAAGATTTCAATAACCCAAGCTGTGGGAGTATCTTCCTGAGTAAGACTCCTGATGTCGGAGTAAAGTATGGATATCGCCTGCTTGATTGCTCTTCTAATGGCTTTGTGCCTAGCTACTCGCATCCTCTTTTCGATGACTCTGGCAAGATGGCAATGGGCAAATCACTGCTGATGACTCATTACAAAAGCGATGAACTCAGACCACCTGAAGCCAACTTCAAGCTCTCTGATTACCAGGGAAGGCTGTATGAGTTGTCCAAATCACCTACAGGGTCCCAGTAAGCGCTGGCTTGGTGAAACTTGCTTGATGTTTATGACTAGGATAATTCAAATGTTCATCGCGAATGCGAATGGTCCAGAACTTGAAATTATAATCAAAGAGCTGAGTCCGCACGTCGCAGAGGTTCTACTTGATCCTCATGCGAATTATATGTTTCAAAGTCTTATGCAGGCTGCCTCTCCGCAGCAAAGATACACTCTGCTCTTGAATGTACGAGTTTATTGAGCTTTTTCATTGACGGGCTGTTTGTCCCTCATAGATAGTCAAACTCATTCCCGAGCTGGCAAAACACAAGAAAGGAACTCATTCGCTGCAAGGAATCTTATCAGTCCTTAAAAGCGATGAGGAGGAAGAGATATTCCAAGAGTTAGGAGACTACATTTCTGAATTATCCAAGGTAGAGTGCAGAATTTCTCCTATCTTTCACATGTCCCAACACTAGGATCCCTACGGGACTCATTTTGTCCAAAAACTCATTATGTCGCTGTCACTCTCAAGGATTGCATTTGTTTTCGAGGCAGTGAAGGATGATTTCCTTGACATAGCGAATGACTCTTATGGTCTCTGCGTTGTAACGATCTCTGTTATTTGCATTGATTTTGATTTCTCCCATGATAACATAGCTCAAAGCGCTGATTACGAAAGTCGAAAAAGACGAAGATAAAAAGAAAATTCTTATTGATTTGATAGCGGATAACGTCGGGCAGCTTATACAAAATCCTTTTGGAAATTATGCCATCCAGCACGCCTTCGAGGCAATCAATACACTCCTTATGACCATTTTCTAAATTCTCCTATGCTAGACTTACAGGCAAGATTGCGGCGCTATTTGCGAAGAAATCCTGCTGAATGTTTCCCAATATTCAAACCAGAAATTTTCATCAAATGTCGTCGAAAAATGCCTCGAAACCGCTTCATTAGTATCTATTGCTTTCATCAAAACCTCCTTTCTATCATTATTTTTCCTCTCTCTTAGGAAAATAAGCATAAATTGATTGAGGCAATCAGCAAAAGCGAGAAATTGATTGAACTTATGACGAACAAGTATGGCAACTTTGTGCTCGTGAAGGCATACAACCTATCCGATGAGAATGAGAAGAAAATGCTTCAGTCTGCTCTCCAAAAGCATTTCGTTAAAATCCATTCGAATAAATACAGAACGCGGTGGACGGCGTTCTTTGAGGAATGCGCGAAAAATACTCCAGAGATTTCCGCTAAGGTTCTCAACAAGCAGGCTAAGGCGAACAAAGAGCGTGTCTCTGAAATGAAAATTCCGAGTATTTCTGAAGAGTTTGAGGATGAGCAAGACTACAACAGGAATTTCCCGGGAAGAAAGAAGTCGAAATTACCCACGCAATTAATGCAAAGGGCTGAGCCAGAATCATTTACTGATTTACGTTCGAAAACAAGGAAAATGAGCGCTCCACTCAACATGTCGCTCATGAGATTCACTAATAACTACTAATGAATGCCTCGACAATTAACTCTATGATTATTTTTTTTTTTCATTGCATTTATTTATCCTATAGCTCCTTCTCCTGCGGAATGCGAGTCTGCAGTATGGACCTCCAACAATTAAAGGCGAGTTCTGAAGGAGGCATATTACTTCTAACGTTCTTATGTGGCATATAACCCATTAACAAGGACGAGAGAACTACTACTCTATATCTCGTTTCGTTTTGAAGGGTTTCATCTAATTGAATTATATTGGATTTTCTCATGGTTATGATCCATTATTTTCAGTTGCATAGTTCAGTTTGTTTTTTTTTCGCTTTCTCACTTGATTTATTTTATCCTGAAGTAAATTCGTTGTGTGTAAACATGATCAAATTAAAAGCTTTAGTCGAAGGGCTAAGATGGTTCAACACACACCGGATTAGTTAAATGGAGAGACTATTTTCTATCCAGGCGCCAATATAGTATTGAGAGATATATACTATAAGTGCACAGTGGTTTAAGTCACCTGAACTCGTAATTTAGTCCTGTTTTTCGGGTCTAAGTCATTTTATCCATTTTATTAAAGCAGATAATGAAGTGTCCAAACTAATCGAAATTCTCTTACGTTTTAGCAATTATGCCTGTGATATTTTCAGTAATCATTCGCCATTTCTGAGGACATACGCAATAATAATGAAGCATTTTCAATGCATTCATCATAAATACAAGAACTAATTAATGATCCATAAACAAGCTGTACGTTGAACTCCTTTCACCCAGAGTAATGATACTACACACCCTAGTGCTTCAAGAACGCTCGGTTCGATTTAGGTTACATTGCTCTTTGTATAGAGGTTTTTCTTTCTTGCAAAAACTCTAGAATTTCAAAACCTTTCGCTAATTCAGGTTAGTTAAAGTTGATCAGTAACCCTCAGTATCAAGCAACAGGAATTTCCATTCACACAGATCAAATTTTAGCAAATTTTTTCGATTTGGTCGCTATTTAACTCTCAATTTGCCTTTTACTCAGTCCTTAGGACGTAGCTCCAAACTAAAACATCCAAAAGTGCAAGATTCGAATCACTTAAAAGCTTGGTTTATTATTTTTCAATAGAATTTCGAAATAGAAAATTTGGATAATCTCAAAATCTTAGACAAGAAATGTTTAGTTTTTCAGTCGCTGGCAAGAAACTCCTCATCATTGGAGGTAACAGCTACATCGGATCCGAAGTGACACGTCGTGCGGTTTCACTCGGAGCACACATAACTTGCGTTTCGCGAAGCGGTGGTCCACGCAGATCAAACACATATAGGCCAGAAATCACTTGGGTCGCAGGAGATATAATGAAACCCTACACTTTTGAGAAAGAACTTGAAAACTCGGATGCCGTCATCCACACCGTTGGCGTTCTCTCAGACACGCGTATCACAATGCTACGAAACGCAAAAGATGAAGGCTCTTACGAGACATTAAACAGAAATTCTGCGAGAGCAATTGGCGATGCTTTAAACCGTGTTGGCGGGAAAAAAATGGTTTACGTGTCGACCGCGCAAGGGAGTGGTTTTATGAGCAAGTTCATTGAAAATAAACAAGAAGGAGCAGATTTTATCGCGAGTATCCAGCAGGTCAAAACGACCGTGCTGAGACCTGGGTATATCTACAGTTTGAAGTACCGGCCTTGGAGGATCCCGTTGAAATACGGAAAAGATTTCTATCAAGGAATCACCAGCGCGATTTCCAACATAGCTGGGGAGAACCCGTCGTTGAAAGAGATGCTCAGACGCTCGGAGGTCCAGCATGCAGTGCATGTTGACGCCTTGGCGCTGGTCGCGCTTGTAGCATCCTGCTCAAGCGAATATGAGGGGAAGGTGATTGAGAGCAAGGAAATCCAATCGATTTATGAACAGTTTGCAGAAAGGGTCAAGGAAGATGTCTCCAAACACCCTCATTAGAAGCTGTTGGAGTAAATTCATTGTAGATATGATCGTGATGTATTTGTACTAGTCAAATCGAAAGAGTGTGAAAGATTTTTTTAAAAATTCGTAATTCATAGCCTTTACTGTTATTTCATGGTCTATAATCTGATTCTGATAGACTATCATGTGAATACGCTAATGGTCGTTAACTAGGTCAAATCCGTGCATAGGCATGCGAAACACTGAACAAATGAAAGAAATAGGAGTGAGTTTCTTGTTGGTTCACCTTCTCATATTATGACGCTCTCTAAATTCTTTCAAATGACCGTTCAAATGGTTTATTTATCAGATTTTCACAATATCTGACGCCGTATCAACGGTAATTTTAATTGTAGATACATTATGCTACAAATCAAAAAAACAACGACGGCAATAAAAACACAGAGAGAATAGACTTTGTATTATTCATCATCACCATCAGCTGTTGTTGACCGTGTTCGTGTATAAATCACAACAGCAAACGTGAGCGTAGCTAAGAGAAAAAGAAGAATTCGAGTGCGCCACTTTCTTCTTTGTATTCGGGCATCGTCATCCATGACAGTGATGCCCAAGCGCTTCTCTAATCTCCTTTCCATTTGTATAGCTTTTTCTTCGATGATCTAAACAGCACAGCACATTAAAATCTTACTCATAATAAAAAGGTCTACTTCAAATGAGGCAATATTCTTTTTCTTCTGAAGGCTCTCATCAATTGATTGGTCCAGTTGCTCCTTATCTTCCTCGATAATGTCGTGCATTTCCAGATTCTTGAATTTTTCGGCAATATCTGGAATGAATTTTTTGGCAACAGTCGTGATTTCAGTTTTATCGCTCTGCCAGTAAGTAGGAATTTCTATTTGTACGGATGCTTGCATTTCCTATGACCAAAAAAATGAACAAAAAGTCCGTCTCGAAATTACCGAGAGCATTCGATAAGCTTCAGTTTCTGAATAATAAACGTTGCAGAGTGCTATTAGAGAGGCGAGGTAACAAATATGGGATTGTTTTAAATAGAATTACCCAAATATGCGATTCGTTTGTCATCGAAAGTGCAATACCAAGATCCATTAGAACTTTTGATTTTCTGATGGTCACCAGGATTGAGTTTCAGGGGCTGAAGCTTGAGAAGAAGAGACTGCGCTTCTTGGGTGAATTTTTTCTATTTAATTGGTTGGATGCCAGCGGGAAGGAGAGTTTACGTCGTATTTCTCTTCGAAGCAGAAATGATAGAGCAAGGTTCGGTCGTCGAGTCGGCCGAAAGCAATATAGAATACACCGCTATCTTGCATTGTGTTGTTAGAGGTAGGCCAGTTGGGTTTATTTAATTGACAGCTTAAATTTGACTATTCAACCGAGATATAAAGTACTCAGGGATCATCATGGTGATTTTTTCAGGATGGTCTAGCTCTGCTACTCTAAATGGTGTAGAAAGATTCTGAAAGTAGAGGACTTAGAGAGGTGTCTCTAGACGATTAGTAAGAAGGATTTATTTTCTCACATGTTCTTACTTCAACCGTTATTAACTCATTGATCGTATTCATCCTATCGCTAATAAAAACTTCACTGACTGAATAAATAAAGAGAAATCTCTATGATGAACCCTCATTCTGAATGCAATAATCATTCTTGGTACTCAGCAGGTCACCGTTTAAATAACCTCATAGACCAACTTTCTCTCATGAACTATTAAAATTTCATAATCTCCCATTCTCACATGCACACCACAATTCAAATAAATCGTGCCTACGAAAAGAAATAATAATTTAAGAATGGCGGACTCTCCATCAATCTCAACTATCATGAAAACACAATGAAAAACAAAGCAATAATCACAAGAATAAGTCCTCCAATCATCAGCCTCATTCGCATTCTTCTCTTGGTTTGAAGCGCAAGCTCATTAGCATCTTGACTCAGTCGGAGCCCTAACTGATTGATCTTCACTGATTTTTCTTCAATATCCTAAGTCAAATCTCACCAATTACTCTCATTAAAACTCCTACCCCCAGTGTGCTGACATTGTTAACAATATCTTGAACGCTCTGACCTGCCACTGCACGGACTTGATCCAACTGTGCCTGTGCTTTCGCCAAATTGTCTTTCATGTCCAGATCTTTGAACTTCTCCGCGATTTCTGGAACAAATGTTTTCGCATAAGCTGTCATTTCTGCGGGGTTCTTCTGCCAATACGAAGGAACTTCCTCTTGCACTGAAGTTTGAATTTCCTAAATAAAAAGTTGAGCTAAATTTCTTGAGATTATTACTGAAAGCATTCGGTAGGCTTGAGCCTCTGAATAGTAGACACTGCAGAGAGCTATGAGGAGGATAATGGCTGGTTTTTTGATTCTGTTGAAAAGAATTTACCGAAATATGCCATTCGTTTCTCATCGAAAGCGCAGTACCATGAACCATTGGGACTTTTGATTTTCTGATGGTCTCCTGGAGCTAATTTAAGAGGCTGGAATTTGACTAAGAGGGATTGCGCTTCTTGTGCGAATTTTTTCTAGAGAATTTGCTTTATCGGCTGGCTTGGTGAGTATTTACTTCGTATTTCTCTTCAAAGCAGAAATGGTAGAGCAAGGTTCGGTCTTCGAGTCGACCGAATGCGACAAAGGATACGCCACTTTCTTGCATGTCTCTGTGTGTGTGTTTGTTTCGGGCTGATAAATTTAATTCTGAGTTTAAATTCAATTTGGATAGCCATACCATACCATAGATGAAATTGAAACAAAATATGTATATTGTCTCATTTCATCAAAATTATATTACACATTTTGACGGTTTTTTTCTTTGCTTTTGGGTTGAGAGAAGTTGTTTTTCTACTCATTGTTCAACTCTCATAATCCTCTCAATTTTTAATTTAAGGAGCTAAAATGATATATATAAGGTTTTTACTTGACATTCATTTCTTTACAAAAGTCATGCTTAAATAAGTTTATTCTTCTCTTTCTTTAAAGACTGAGCTTTCCAAAGTTTCCGACCCCTTAAAATTATTTTCTTAAATTTTGGAGAAATTCATTTTCTTTCAAAGAATGTCTTCTTTCATTTGATAAATTCTAAGAAGTTTAATTTATTTCTTTCAAGCTATATCGAAATGATTGTCATTTCTTTTATCAAAAGAAAACAAGTCGTGATTTATTTCTTTCGGTTAGTAGGTATGAATTATAGCAGAATCTGTAATGATATAATGCTTCGTCTTATGAAAGTCTCATCAACATAATACCTTGAGCTTCTCATACTTTTAATGCGACAGTAACCGATACACTTTCACTTACGTTGAATTTCTGAAAGGGTCTTATAACTACAGTTACTTCATTCATCTCGTGGCAGAGAAATACCTTTACTTTTTGAAAAACAATTATCAAAGTCACTACATTACAATATATTTTTTGAATTTGAGGGAAGAGAAAATTATTTGAATAAGCAGACCTTACCCTTACCAACACGATTTATCTTTCAATAAATTTCAAATTATAATTTATCAATTTCAAATTTCCTTTATAAGAAAGAAATAGCTTTTCCTTATTAGTTAGTTCTCTCTTTGATATAGTCAGGGTTATCATTTTTTACTATGCTGAGAGGACTCATTTCAGACCAAATTGCCTTATAGCATACCTTAATAGTGAACGTACCTCATTCATATATTATAGTGTTAATAATAGAGGATAGTATTTTTCATGAAATTTAGCTATGCAGTAGTATCTGCATGAATTACCAATTAATGAAAAAGGCGTTTAGTCTTGCAGCAGCAGCTCGCCGAAGTAAAGCATAACTAAGCTTTCTGTTTCTTCAACCGATCTACTACCCATTATGAGCTTCAAAATCCTTTTGCTCATTGCTAGCAACGGTACCTGAAGATTTTAAAATGTAAAGATGAAAAAAAGAATATGGATAAAACAGATCTTTTATATGTAGAATAAGTCTCACAAACACTCGCAATTTTTGTTTGAAGCCCTAATTCCTTCAACATGGCAATTTTATTTGAAAATCCTTTTTCAAATTTTTGGAAAAAACCCCGAGCATAGACTCATGTTTATTTCAGTTTCGAGCAATAAAAATTTCTAAAAAATTTGCGTTTAAGCTTATCAACCTAAACCGAAAAAGAGTTTCTTTCCTCACAAAAGCAGAGACCCAGCTTTCAAATGAATCCTAAGTACAACGAAGACTTTCGGGGCAGGAATGACAATCCATCGCAATTCAGAACAGCTTCACAGTCGCCACAACATAAGGTTTTAAAACAGAGCGAGGCAGTTCGACCCTCAACAAGCTTCGCCTGTCCTCAAAAGCGACTCGTGAAGAGTAAGTCTTATCAGCACAGGAAAATCCCACTCCAAACGCAACAGAAAATTCTCGTGATGGACGAACCTCATAGCTTAGAAGAATCTTTAATAGTCTCTGATAAACTCGGGGATGGAGCCACCACACCAGGATCGCCTGGCTGGACCCAGCCACGCAACGACTCAATGATGCAACAAAAAAGCTACAGCCAATCGAACCAAAAACAGCCAATGTACCCAGAAAATAAAATGTATAAAATTACCCTCGGGGACCATGTAAAAGGAGAAGACGCTATGATTGAACTATATGTTCCAAAGAAAGTAAAGGTGATGAAGTTCACTGACTATAGGACATATTGCAAATCCATTGGAAGAGTCAAATCGACTTCAAAAGCACACAATTACGCGAATAACGCTGAGGACCAAAATACAAACAAGGGAAAAGAGCAGCAACAGCAGCAGACTGGACAAGCCGCGGGATACACGGAGTATTTTCCGAGGAGTACGGTTTCAAAGAGCTTGAATCTGAACCGAAGAGCGCAGCTGTATAGAACAAGACAGCAGCAAATGTACAATGAATTACAGAGAGTGCAGCCTTTAAGGCCGGAGGAGGTTATGAGGCTATCAAAGATGCAGACAGCGATCACCGAGATTGATCAAAGAGCCAATAATTTTATTTTACCGAGCGTAAAAAGCGATTTTACTAAGCAAATAGCTCAGAAAGCTCATGAAGAGTACATGAGATTCCGGCAAAGCTTGAAGGAATATAGCAAGCCGCAGTCAGTTACACCAGTTGCTAATAGTGCCCAATCGCAAAAGGGCAGTAAAGCGGACTCAGGAACGCTTGTGCAGAAAATCATCGAGGAAGAGGGCTGGAACAGGGCGAAAACTCAGCAGAGTTCTCCATTTCATAGAGGGTCGAGTTCGGGCCGGATATCTGGTGGCGTCACGCCAGTGAGTTTCATCATCCGACATCCTGGGGGAGATCAGAGGGGATTCAAGGATTATTTGAGAAATGATGATGATGGTCGGGTGCTGAGGTCGTCGATGCAAAGCGCTTGCGATGAAGAGAGAGCTGACGAGATAAATCCCGAAGTTGAGAACAAACTGTCAAGTCTCCTCTCAGAAGAGTTTACACCTCAAAGACCAGGCCATAGAAAGGCTAATAGTGTTTCAGTGCAATCGTATTTGAAGCAGCTGTCTTATAAGAGACAGACTCCTTCCTTTGGTGTGGAAAGAGCTCAACTATGAGTAAATCAGAGTTATTCTCAAAGGGAATTGAATTGATTTGCGCTATTAAATAATTTTTTGAGGACGAGAAGCACAAACGATGTCCTTATGATGTTAATATGATGTCATTTGTAATAATCGTTCATAGAAAAAAGAAAGATGTTAATGCAATTTTGTATAAGATTCGTATATCCACTTAACGTTGGATTTTGCTGTGTATATTAATGAATCAATCATGGGTTGTTTGGTCTAAATTCGCATAAAACATTTATCATATTCAACAAGTGTTTGAAATTACCTTTGAAGGGGAGTTATGTGAAAGAATAACAAATAAATATATCAATAGAAAGTTATTTCCTAAATAATTAATACTGCGAATGTTGTTCTTTTTGAGTCATTATCAAGCTCAATTCATCTCCTATATTCCTTCTTATTCTTGGCTAGTTCAAACTAACAGACAACATTTGTATGAAATTCATGCTCGGAAAAAGAATTTGAGAGCTCGATCTCTGACCACCAATCTAACCTTGAGTGAATAATAGCTAACAATTTTATTTGATTTGATACCGCGTGGATAAAAAATAAAATCTCCATTCAATTTCCCACATGCGAAATTCTGAAAAGAAACCCAAGGAGGCACCACTCAACCTCGTCTTGAATCTCGGACACAACCGCACCAGAACCGCCAGCAGTCTCGCAGAATTCGCTTCAACGCCTCTCCGAAACAATAGTCCATTGGTTCTGCCTGATCCATTATCTTCCAGAAACCCCGGCACAACCATCATCGGGAAAAACTGGACTGGATGGACAAAGGATGAGAGAATGCGGGTAAATTACCCTCTGACGTCCCGAAACACCGAGAGACATATTAATAAAACAATATCTCCAGCCCCGCGTAAATTAAGCCGATATACAGCTTGTAATAATATTATACTGACCATTTAGGCATCAAAACCGATTCCATTGACTTCCGGGAGACAAGAACCATCAGAGCTCCTCCTATTAGCCGTGGAAAGGAATCTTCATTGGATTCAGTTGAGAAAAAAGTAAAATTTCTCAGCGAATGATCTCCGATGCATTGATATGAATAGGTTAAAGCAGCTGAGTTCATCACGACGTTGAGAGATGCGTGCTCAAAGTTAAATTATTCAGGGCCAGAGTTCGTTCTACCTGAAAGAGCCGATATTAAAAAAACTATCAAAGCTTTGGAGCTTGTGGCTGAGTAATAACCATTAATTTGGCTTCGAAAGTGACTGGATGTATAGTGAGGAGAGTCTCTACTTCGATCTCATGCGAAATACTATTCAAATCCTGAACCTATCGCTTTTCTTCAATAAAAGGTTAGTATCAAGATGTCCATCGTATTGGTCAAGAATCGAGAGCGAGGACCTTCGTATTTAGCTCTCAGGTGTCCATCACGTCTAATAATTATCTAGAAAAGGTGATCACAGCAAAGGAAGACCTAAAATTGCCTTATTTCTCTATATGCTTGATGTTGCTGAAGGAGATTAAGTTAAAAGACGATAAAATGCAAGGAGCGGCCTTACATTATGAAAAAATCATTGCAGGTATCACCTCTCGTCGAAACGAAGTGTAAATGAACTAATTGTCTAGATCATCTGGAAACGATAAGAGGTCAGCGCGAGCAAATGGAAAAAGAAGTCGAGCGCTTAAAAACCGAAGTCATCGCTAAATTAGTTAAGGATCACGAGCACGAAAAGCAAGAATTTGAGGCACTGGTATGTCCTCTTGCGAGAGTCCCGGTATTTAACCATACTAACATAGGAAAAAGCACTGCACGCTGAAATAAACTCATTGAGGTCAGCATTATATGAAGAAAGGGTAGAAAAAGAAGAGTATATGGTCAAACTCAGAGCGCAGGTGAATCTAACGAAAGAGAAAGAAGCTACTATTGGAAAGCTAGAGCAAGAGATCAAAGCTAAGGAAACAAAAATTGAAGAGCAAGCTCAGCTCGTCGATAATATCCAACAACAGACCCGAAGCTTCAAAAAGACCTTGGACGACCTTCTCGAGCAATTAGCCACGGTAAAAGCCATGACAACGAGCCTTAAGAGAGAAAAGGACGAGTTGATGTATGAAAACGAAAGCCTGAAGCTAAGAGCGGCAGCGGGGTTCGACGAGCTGACCCCGCGGCCTCACTATAAGAAAATAATGGAAGAAAAACGTGTAGAACTGGGTATCAAAACAGACCCTTATTGGAGAGGTACTTCTTTAAATTTCTTTAAGCTAAATTTAATAAAAGACGGCGATACACGCGGAAAGGCTAAATTACGCACAACTCAGGTCGTTGAATCACTAATCTCGAAATACTTGTCAGTTCTAAAATTAAATCGCACGCTCGAATCGCAGCTCAAGCGGGGGATCATCCACTCCGAGGCCTCGTCTCCAGGTCCTCAGAAAAGGAATTCAGTTATCTTGAAGAACAAGTTAGGCTTTGGCGGCAAAGAGACTCGAGGAAGCCTGCTAATTCCACAAGGCAGTCCTTCGCGGTTTTCGGTAAAGGATTCACCGACAGACTCTCCAGCACTTCGGAGGAGTGCGACGAAAGTGAAAGTGAGCATCTTCAAAGCGCCTGATAATGAGTCGAGTAAAGATGAAATACAGAGCGTAGCGTCAGCCGAAGCTATTAAGAAATCTGGAAATGTGTTTACTTTTTCAGAACAGCAAATTGAAGCGACTGTGCCATTGCTAAGGTTAGCATCGCTATCAATTAATACGTCGAGGAGCCATTCGAGTAAATCCATTGCTAGTCCGGGTACTGTGAATAAGGACGCGTCGGAAATCGCTGAAATAGAGGAAGATGAGGATAAGAAATTGAACGAAAGTGAAAGCGAGCCTCTTAAGATCGATCTATTGGATGTGACCGGAATCGCCAAAGAAGGGGCGGACGAGAATGATGTGATTTTACAAAAATCAGATGAGTTAATTCAGAAAATAACCGAGACAAGAGACGGCTTCAAGCAGTTCATGCAGAGAACCCCTTCAATAATGACTGAGGAAGGAAATTAGTTGCTGCATGAATTGGATAAATCAATCATTTGCGAATTGTATTTACGAGCAATTCAAATTTTATTCTGCCAACGGGGAGGGAATCCACTCCCTTTTCTTTTTTTTGAAAATGGACTTTGAATCTATATTTTATTATATTTTTTTGTTTGAAATGAAAATGTGGAGAGGTCATCACCTCTTAATTTTTTATGATTAATGTGGATCTTTTTTATCATTGCCATTTTTTTGTTGAAATCAACTGAATAATTCATTATTATCATTTTATTATCATTTTGGAGTTGTTTTCTCCTTAAAGAAAAAAGATCTTTATTAAATGAATTATGATTAACGCTTTGACTGCGTTGTGGAAATAAAAATTAAATTTGAAAAACCTCAATTAAGAATCTATCATGTACTATTGCTGAAATAATCAAATGGAGAAGGACTGTTCCTTCACGATACCGCTTTTTGAACTGCTTGCCTTTCCGTATTGTCAATGCAATTCGCACTTGGGCCTAAAACTTTTGACCAGATGGAGCAAAAAAATAAAAGATTAACATCAGCTGCTCAAACGCCTCCCTATTAAAAGATGTTCACGTCGTATCTCTAAATGCATTCTGTTCATATTTGCTAACCAATTTTACCTCCGTAAATTCATAAGGGAGCTTAGTTACTCTCTTTCACAATGAAAAATACTTCATTATTAAGCCTTGTTCCAAAGATCTAAATGTTAAAATTTAACTCTATTCAAAATAATTGAATTTCTCTTAAATGATAAGTGACAGGTTAGCAACGTTACAGTCGATAACCGAGAATTTGAGCGTAGAAGAAGGAATCAAAATCCTTTACAAAAATCTCGAAGCTCTTGGGGCTAACACTAAAGAAAACTTCATCGCCATCGCAAAAGACGCGTTCGGAGAAAATTACATCCACCCAAAACAAAACGAGCTCCAAAGCGACCTCCTCACAATCGAGGAACTCGAAAAATTCTTCAAGGCAGAACCGGCATCTCCTCTCACAGATATCCAACGTATAAATACACAGTTAACAATGAAGGAAGAGCTTCAAACATCAGCTAAGGAAAACCTTAAACACGATGAACCTAAAGAAGCTGTGGTCAAAGAAAATTTGGAGGAGATCAATTACAAAATGAAGGAGGAACTGGTGAGCCAGACCGAAATAAACGGGAATTTTGAAGAGCAGATGACTGACTTGGTCAAAGAGAATCGAAAACTGCATGACATCGTGAAGAAATGCAAGAAATGCGTTGTTATCTTGAAAGGACAAGAAAGTGATGGCAAAAAATCAATGGGAGATGACAGCTCGGCAGAGGAGAGCTCGCAGTCTGACCATGAGGCAGATCACAAGAAATTAGCGGACTATCGAGAGCAGTTGGAGAGCTACGAAGCAGAGAACGGGGAGCTCAGGCAGCTCTTCGAGCAAGCCAATTTAAAGTTGAAATCCATGATGGAATTGAACGCAGAACTCGAGAAAAGATTGGAGCAGATTTCAATTGAAAATCAAGAGCTTCACGCCAGGCTGTCTTCAGACCAGGACCAAGGCTATGAAGAACTCGTTCAGAAAGTCGAGGAGCTCACGAGGGAGAATAACAAACTGCAAGCGATAGTGCGAAGTGGGCAGGCAGGTGATGAAATAGCGCATCTCCAGCGCTTGGTTGATGAACTCACTCAGGAGAAGGAAGACTTGATACAGCAGATAAAAACTTACGAAGAAGAGGAAGAACTGGTGAGCCAAGAGGTCGAGCATCATAGACAGACGCTGGAAGAGACACAGCTGTATATTGCCAACTTTAAGCAGACTTATGAGGAGCAAATCGTAAAGATAACCGAGGAGAAGAATATGATGGTTTCGGAGCTTGAAGCTGCGAATACAGAGCTTTTACAAATGAAAAACGCTCTGGAAGAGACTGAAAGAGCAAACACACAGCTGCAGGCCAAGCTCCAACAGCTTGAGCATGAGAAAGTGGAGCTGATTAAGCAGTTTTCGGAGAGTCAGCCAGGTAACATTGAGGAATTCCAGAAAAAGCTTTCTCAAATTGAAAGCGAAGGGGAAATATTTGGGGATTTGGCCGGAAGTTTGTTAGAAACGCTTCAAGATTTTTTCAAAAGGGAAGCAGGCGAGTTCGGCGAAGACTCTTCAGCAATGAAAGGAGTCGACGAGTCCCTGGAAAACAGCATTAACCGCGTTAAGGCAGTCATTGCCAAATACTTCGAATTGAAAGAGCGGTTGGCTCAGGTAACGGCTGAGAGGGATGATCTCATTGCAAAATGGAATAGCCCTTCTGGTCCGACCCACGGCAGATTGCCTTCTCAGACGGACCAAGGGAAAGCCACGGCAGAGCTCAGAGAGGCGAAAGCAGCGTTAGAGCAGCAAATCAAAGGCATGACGAACTACATTCAACAGCTGGAGTATGAAAGAGATACGATGTACCGCAGGCTCGATGAGCGTAATTTTAAGAACCAACACACGACGCAGGTATTCGAGCTGCTTGATGGAGCTCTGGAAGTGGCATTCACGGCTGAAGAGACCAGGTCGATGACGATAGATCAGAAGTTTACTGAGATGCAGAATATCGTGAGGAGCTACCAAACGATACAACAGGAGTACCGCAATCTCAATGAGGAACGCGACTATTTGCAAGTTACTCTTGATAGCGTTACAAATAAACTTAGAGCGCAGCAAGCTGAGATTGACTTTTTGAACCGTCAGATCGATATTATGAGGAACGAGGTGGCTGAGTTCATTAAAATGGACGAGTTTAAGGTCTACGAGCGGCTAAAGCAAGATAACGCGAAGCTGAAGCAGGATATTGAAGCGATGAAGGCAGATAAAGAGAAACTAGAAAAAGAGCATCAGAAAGCACTGGAGGAGATAAAAAATAAAAACACGGAACTCACAAAGCAAATGGCCGAGCTAGAAGCTGTGAGAGACAAGCTGGAGAAGGATTTGAAGCTGTTGAATGGGCAGTTAGTGGATAAAATTGCTGAGAATGAGACGCTACAGAGACAAGTGAGGGATACTAAGCAGCAAAATGAAGAACTCACAAAACTTCTTGAATTGGAAAGAGAGGAGTCTAGGAGGAAGGAGCACACGATCAACGAGCTGCATCATCAGCTGGGAGACGCAAACGCAAAGTTTGAGAAGGCTAATATGTTGCTGGAGCACGAGAGAAACGAATCCTACAAAAAAGAGCGGAACTTGAATGAGTTAATCCAGCAAGTGTCCCAATTGATCCAAAAGAATGAAAAGGCCAATGAACTGCTATTGCAAGAAAAAGATAGAGCGAGAAAACTAGAAGACGCGCTCACGGAGAGCCAGAGCAAGGTCGCAGACCTCCTAGAGAAGGCGGAGAGTCTCGCTGAGCAGCTTGAGGAGGAAAAACGACGGAGAAAAGACCAAGAAAGACTGGGTACAGAGCAGCGAAGAGGCGTCGGACCTTCCGGGAAAGATTTCGAAAGAGTTCATTCTCAAACCTATTTTGAGAAGAGAGAAACGAGCAGAGAGTCTCAAGGTCAGCTGGATAACCTCGCAAATGAAATCAAATCAACGATGAAGCTCCTGGGCAAAGAAAACACTGATTCTAGCAGCAGAGCCGAGGCGCTGGACGCATTAAAGAGAGAATTTTCGGCTCTAATGAATCAAAACAAGCAATTGAGCGAGACAATCGAGGACTTAAAGAGCGGAGGAATTTCGAAAACAGCTCCGAATGAAAACCTGAACAAGAAACTCCGTGATTTGGACCTTGCGATCCCAGAGAAGCTCTTTGATCTGAACAAACCAGCTGATCAAATCGAGTTCTTAGCGAAAGAGTTCGATAGAATCGAGCAGGAACGCAGAAGGCTCGCGGCCAGTTTAGAAGCTCAAAAGGACGATTCATTGGCCAAGGAGTTCGTGATATCCAGCCTGAAGAGCCAAATAGGCACGTTGACACAGGCCCAAGAGACACTTGCTAAGGTCAGAGAAGAGATATTCTCGAAGGATCTTGACAAAAAGGATGCAGCGAGACGCTGGGAGGCATTGAAAACCAGTTTGAGCAAGAATAGAGATAGGTTATTTACCCAAGATTTTACCTCTGCAGAGCAGGACTTAATCAGGCGCAAAGACGAGCAGCTCTTCGAGCTGCATAAGAAGATTCAAAAACTAATGGGTGAGCTAAGACTCAGAGGCTATGATCTCCATAAGGAAGGTGTTGCAAATGCTGGAGCTAATGTACCTAATGAGAGTACCTCGAATCAGCTGAATCAGATGATGGAAATGATGACTAATTTTATGACATCGAAAAACGAGCAAAGCTCGATCCATGACACGCAGATCGAGGAAGAAAACCAAAAGTTAAGAGATAAACTGCAGAGATGTGCAAAGAAAATTAAGAGCTTGGTAGAGAAATTAAAAGCGATCATCACGGAGAACAAGGCGCTGAAATCTAAATTAGAAAAATGGCTGAAATCGTGCGTCGATGGGATAGACGTGGAGGTGAAACTCCTCCGCTCTGGCAATGGGACGATCGATCAGTCGAAACTCAGCGAGTTCCTGACGAAAATCTCGAAGAATATATCGAACGCTGAGAAGAGTCTGTCGAAATTCAATGAAAAAGAGGAGCAGGTTATGAAGGAGTTAAACGCGCTTGCGAGCGAAGCGGGAAAGGTAGACGTCGCGAGTGAGAGACTGGACACGTCGGATATCTTCGGCCAGAAGGAGAACCGCGTTCAGGAGGAAGAAATCATGCTTCAAGGGGGTTTTGACGGTGATGGTCATGAGCGGGATCCTGAAATGATAACGAAAGCAGCAAAAAAGAAGCAGAGGACTAAGCGAGCGACTCAAACAGAGCTCAGTGATAATGAAGATTTGGTCGAACAAGAAAGCCAGATCAGCTTCCCAAAATCACCAAGGAAGGAGAAAGCAATGTCATCTAACTTCATAGGGGCTCCGCAGCAGGAACCAAAGCGCTCTGAGTTCGTAGCAGAGAATAATTACCAGCAGTCTGATCTTGCTAGTCAAAACCCGAAAAAGCCTCAGGAGATGACGAAACGCTCCGAGTTTACTACTGAAACCAGTTTCCTGCAATTTGACCCCGCCAGTCAAAAGCCGCTCCCTCAGCAACAGGGAGGTTATCTCATGCAGGGAGGCAACCCTACTTACCAATCGTATCAGCAGCCAATGCAACAGCAGCACAGTGACACGTCAAGTCAATATCAACCAGGATTTTTCCAAGGCAACCCTGCGCAGTATAGCTTCAATCGTCAAGGCAGCCACGGATCACTGCCTCCTTATAACCCTCTGCAGACGCCAAATACTCAGATCCCTACTTCCCCCAACCTTCAGAGGTTTGCTGAGTATGGCGAAGGCAGTTACGCTCCCAACCAGCCATATTTCCAAGGGTACAACAGCGATCGACCTATCCCTTCGAAGTACGGTAACCTTCCAAAGAACGCTGAGCAATCCACGGAATTAGGCAGCGATTACGGTAGGCACACCCCAGGCAACCAGGAAGAGGGCCTAATGAGAGCGAGATTAAACGGTAGCAATCCTCAAGCCAGGAATTACTCTCCAGCTCAGACTTTTGGAGGTGTAAGTGCATTAGGAAATAAACTCTGGCCCCAATACGATGATAACTCTGGCAGGAAATTCTATTTCCCTGAATCGAGTCAGCCCTATGGGAAAGAACCACCTTCTGGCTACAGTGTACCTGATCTGCATAAGAGAAGAGAATCAGAGCCTTTTGAGAGAAGCTATGAAAAGTCATACATGGGAAGAGAGCCAGGGTACAACAGCCAAAGGGTACGCGCTGGAAGCGGTCAAGGTAATTCCAAAAGAGTTGATTTGATAGGTCTAAATTTAATATTAGGTGAGAAATTATTATCACGAGACCAAGAAAGAGCTGAGAAATACGCTCAAAAGCTAAGGGATGCTCACACGCAAGGGAGAAATGATTATGACTTTGGTTATGGCAATCGACCTGGCCCTGAATATAACACCAGAGATCCTTACTATAAAGGAAAACTGCATCCAAGGAATGCAGAGAGCTATGAATCCTCACCTTATAGAGAATATAAAGGTAAAGCATACGAATTTTAGTAGATTGATGGTAGACTGCTATATAGGAGGACTACATCCAAAAGGCGATCCCTATGACCAAGACCCTAAGAATAGAGGCAAAGACTCGAAAGTCCCAAAATTAAAGCTGGAAATCCTCACAAAATCGAAGAAAGAGATCGACGAAAAATATTTAACGTCGGTGAATATCAAATCCCACCACCCAAGCGGGAAGAAGTTTAAGAAAAAACCCGATGATAAGCCAGGTATTATTGGTCGCATTGTAGCTAAACTCACTCGTCTTCTGTAATTAGGAAATGAGGAAGAAACTCGAGATCATATTGATGAGGAAGAAGAACGAGCGATGAAGTCAGGAGATAAGCTTATGGAGAAGGCTGGCCATATTCTCCACACGATTAAAAACCTGAAGAATTACGTGAAGACAGTGAAAAACGTGAACGAGTCTCTTATCGATCAAGTTGAAACTTTCAAAGAATTAAGACACTCTTCAGCGATTTCAGAGGCTGATGAGAACGACAGGCGTTAAAAAGTAACAACATTTCCTCTCTCCTTCATAATTCAATTTAAACTAGTCCCATTGTCGGACAAGTCCTTGGGAATTTACAGAAAGTAACAAAAAATTTCAAATTGAGGATATGACTGAAAAATTTCATTCATTTTTTATTGAGGAAAAGTTAAATGCGAGCATTTTAATGATATTAATTGTTTTTTGCATGAAGGGGATATGAATATTAAAAATATTAGCCTCGATTGAGAGCTATTTCATCATTAAACCCGCTTTATTAGAACAAAAATTTGCGATTGTAATCAGTCAATTATCTGTAAACGAGGTAGATCGATTTTCTTTCACAATACGCAGACTGCTTGGCGAATTGGTCCAAGGCTAAATTTGCATAAAAAGACTCCTATACAACAATAGATACATCTTTTTGGACTGCCAAGTTTTGTAAAAGAGGTTTTCTATCTAAGCTTTTCTATATTTCTATGAAATCTTGCTTTGGCGTCGCCTGTTACGCCTCGATGAAAAGTTTTGCAAGCTCAGGATGTCTCTTGAGGTACCATTCATTTTCCTGCAACTTGGCAGTGTCTCCGATCAGATAGGATAACAAAATCACAACGGATCTAAGCCCTCCATCACCACAGATAATAATATCGAAATGGTCCAGGTAATTGTCGATTTTTTGCTCAACCTAGGCCGATAGGGTTAGTGTCGAATAGATACGATCATTACCTTATCATTCAAAAAGCCAATGGTGATTTTATTCGCATGATGGATAGCATTCGCCATCGTTGAATCCTATGAAATTGAAAAGGATTGACTTAAAAACAAGCAAAAAGCTTACTGTTGGAAGGTCTCCCATGAGAATCAGATTCTTTCGGTGGTCGTGATGCTCGCTGCGCAGCAGCTCTCGCTTGCTGGCGGAAAGAATATAGGGTTTTTCGAAGCCAATAATCTTTCCCTCTGGCGAAATTTTCAAAGAATTACCATTGGTGTAGAAATTAGGATGCGTTCTCCAGTCTTCTCTAACGTTGTCTAAGTACCAATGGATCACGTCGACGAGTCCGGCGGATACTATAAAAGTTTTGAGACGGTGATCCATGATGTGATCGATCAGCATTGGGAAGAACTCTCGCATCGCGAGATTGCTTTCAGCGAGAATTTGCTACCCAAGGGAGATTACGTCTAACAATCAAAAAGTGAATACTTCAGCCTCTTCCACAGTGAGATTCTCAGCCGCCAGAGCTTGACCTTCCTTCTTCACCCTGCACATTTCAATGATCATTTCCCAGAATTGTGTGAATCTTTGTTACCATTCAACCAACAGCTGGACTCTCTCAGCAAAAGGAATCTCAGGATCGATTTCTTTTGGATAATAATAATCAAAGAGCTCCTTTACGGCTTTTTTATACTGCTCGCTGGTTCTTGGACTCTAAATACTGTTGTATGAGACCGCTGGGTTAGAGAGATTTACTGCCGTGAAGATTTCCATAGTTGGCAAGCAGCGAACTCCATTAACAGCAAGAGGAGAGATCGTATTGTCAAAGTCTATTGAAAAAAAATAATAAAATGGAATCGATCTTTTCAGAAATCGATTTTACCCGTAATAATCTGCAAATGATCGGCTCCGTCATCTTTCATTTGCTTGAGACGCGCTCGAAGGTCCTTCTTGGGTCTCTTGACGATTATCTAAACAGCATTTCGTGAGTTAGAGTTGAAGATGAGGGGGAAATCCCTTACTTTTTCATGAGCAGGACTTTTGACCTCAAGGATTTGTTTCTTTTTAAAGAAAATGCGGTTAGGGTTGAGACGGTAGATTAAGTCAGGAGGCGGGATATGCACGTTGTAGGAGAAGCTAACAAGGTTGGTTAGTGATCTGAAATGCTTTTTCATATTTGATTGAGTGTTTATGAAATATTCCTACTAAATCGTAGTGATGTTAAACGTTAAAATTCTATTTAGAAGATAAAACAGCTTTTGTCGAAATCTGTAAAGATAAATTTTTGAAATTCCTTGTGATTTCTCTCAAAATTTTGATCCTTATATGATAAGGCTTGGGAATGTTAGAGGTGTTGATCAAGAGAACCTCTCTTTTTTTAAGGGAGAGGCCCATTACACGGAAATTTGTGTGTACTTGTTGAATCAGTTTGACTTCTCATTTTCCCTCATTTATTTCGGCACACCATATTTCATTACAAAACACTTAGAAAAGACATTAGGGCTTGGATTAGCAGGGAACACTAGTTGAAAGCTCCATATGCTTGCATGATCTCTAAGAATAATTGAAAGTTGCATTTCGAGTTCTCAATCTCTTCAAATCGAATGTCTACCCATCAGGTTCGAGTATATAAGAAGAATCACTCTGATAGACTCCCTTAGAGCGGCAATGACCACTATTGTTGTTTCTTTAATCCAATCGCATCGAATTCACTTATTCTAAGCAAGCTTTCCTCTTAGAATAATATTGCGATTTAAAAACTAAAGGTAAAAAACGTGATTGCAACAGGGAAGATGAAGGAAAATGCATTTGAGTTCGGGTACCTAAAAATAAATCAACTTCCAATTTATCCTTTTGTTAAAAAATGTTGAATCAAATCAACGGCCTTAGTTAATTAAGCGGTGATTCTCTCTAATTCAGAACAAGCTTGAGCTTAGCAATTATTAAAGACCCTTTTAATAAAACTTAAACTGCTAACAAAAAGTAGAAATGGCTTTTGAGTGGGTTCCTTACCTCGACGGAAAGCACTTTACCTACCAGACCTATTTCGGTCTCACCTTTGCCTCAATTTTTGTAGCTGCTGCAGTCGCCCTTTGGGTGGTCTCAGCGCTAGTGCGTCTCATTGGCTGGCTGCTCTCCTGCTCCTCCAAAGACTCTGCTCGCAAAGCATCGAGGAGAGCTACTGGCTATGTTGACGTGGAGATCGTTGAGCCTAGAGTGAACAGTTTCGTAAGTAGCGAAGAAAATGAAGATGAGGAGGCTCCGAAAAAATCTTTTGGAGAAACTGTCATCTGGATCATCTCCAGTGTGTTCTCTTGGCTCTCAGCGCTCTCTTGGGCTATGGTAGCAGTTGCTCTCATGGCTTTCGACATTATTAGTCCAGTGTGGTCAATCTGCATATCGCTGCTGATTCTCCTCAATGAATACATTTCAGGCCTGTACAGCCGCTATCCTTCAGCCACGAAGAAGACCACTTCAAAAGTCTCCAGGCTGTTCAGAGTGGTCCGCATTGCCGCTCAGAACGGAACTGCTTCTATGCAATTAGCACTCGGATTAATCTTGTTATTCTCCGTTGGAGCAACAGTCATCTTCAAAGGCACCTGCATCTCTCTCTTCAATTACGACGACTTTTGGTTCTATAAAGGCCGAGATGTTATGTCCTGGAGCAGTACCTTCACTCGCTACATTTCACACGAAACTAGCTGCCCACCAGGCCCTCCTTGCCACCTTTTCGCTACTCTTCCTGAAGATGGTTCAACCGGGGTCATCATCAACGTTCACACCCACATCCAGACCACGAACCTCTCCATCTATTACGAAGAAGCCGAGGACGTCGCACTTTTGCAAGGCAAGCTCGGAAAGAATCTCGCTACTCCAAGAACTTCCAGCATTGACACCATCGAAACCAAGGGACAAAGAGCCGTTCACATCACTTTATTAGAGGGCCTTACTCCAAACACCTCCTACTACATCCAAGTGTACTATAACGGCCAGGTTCAAACATCTGCCAACTACCGAACTCTTCCTGATAAGGACCATGCAGGAAACATGAAGATCATTCAAGGCGGAGATGCTGGTGTTTCTAACGTCTCACAGCAAGTCATGACCCTCATCAGTCAAGTCGATCCAGATGTCGTTATGATAGGAGGTGATCTCGCCTATGATAATAACATCAAACACTGCTACTATACTTGGGATTACTTCCTTAATATCTTTGAAGACCTGAATAAGAGAGTTGGAAGACTCGTTCCTTTGGTCATGACAACTGGAAACCACGATGTCGGTTTGGACGACAATGCCGAAACAGACATCACGATTGACGAAGGAGGCCCATGGCTCTTCGCTTGGCTCGCTCAGAGCACTAAAGCTGACCCATCAGACTCATCCAAGAGAATTATCCCAGCCATTAAAGAGCGAAAGTCCTATGATTATCACTTGATAGGGAAGATCCTCCTAATGAACCTCGATAGCGACTACGTTGCAAAATTCGACGGACACCAGCTGACTTTCCTCAACCATACTTCTGCCCAATACCCAGACTACTTAAAATGGGCGACGTATCATAATCCTATCTACAGCTCATGCAGAAAAAATCCAACTGCAGGAGAGCAGTACTGGGTTCCTTTGTTCGATCATTATCGATATTTGACGGTGTTTGAAAACCATGTTCACTCTTTCAAGAGAACGCTCCCTATAACAAATCGACAGTATAACCCTCAAGGCACAACGTATTTGGGAGACGGATCTTGGGGTATCACCCCATCTACCTGCAAACCGAATAATTCAACGGGTACGCTTGCAGTTTTCAAGAACGAGATCAATTTCTTCTGGCTGATTGAGGTTGGCGCTGATGAAGCTAATTACACTGCGATTACGGCTACGGGAAATGTATTGGACAATTACTCGCAAAATCTTACGGAATTCAAAAAAAACTACGTTGAGTTTGAGCTTTAAGAATCTTCATTAGTATATAAGAGAAAACATTATGAAAATGCTCGTATTAATAATTTTGTTAGAAAAATGAATGCGTACAATCTCAGATATTCTATATCAGAGCAAATAGCATAAGAAAAAATCTCAATTAGAAAATCCTAAAGCATAAAACATGCATTGCAGTAAGTAGAGATAAAATGCGATAATGGCTCTTTGCAGAAGCTCTTGTTCAATAGCATTAAATATAAAGAAGTGCAATTTTGAATCCACGAGATTTAGTTAGACTTTCTAAAAGAATCAGTCGAAGCAAGAGAATTTTTTTTTTAAATACCTTCATTGTACCACTCTACAGCTACAAATAAATTGGCTATTCACCAAGAAGGTAGATACTGTCCATGAACACGGACCTGATTATCAAAGAGAAAGAGAAAGAGAAAGAGAAAGAGAAAGAAGAAGAAAAAAATAAAGTCCAAAGATCCTTTAGATTGTTTAGATTGATCGGAATTATTAAAGGGAGATAGTTAAAATTTTAAAGTTTTATGCATCGAAACGCAACCGAATTAAAACGAATTGCAGCAATTAAATCTTGTTACCAGTTGTTCTCTTCGAGCAGGAGAAGAAAAGCATAAGCTTATTGTTCTTTGCAAAAGTAAGTGTTTTTTTCTCGCGCTCTCAATTTAACTAATATATCAAAAGAGTAATTCTGCTTCACTCCTTGCAGTAGGCACATAAAAAAAGAGAGACATGCATATAGTTTCAAAGATGACGTCTTATGAAAAACGCAATAGTTCAATAAATTATGGGAAAGTCCACGCCACTAGGGATC
>ENA-UOTX01000304-UOTX01000304.1-compost-metagenome-genome-assembly--contig:-NODE-304-length-55316-cov-6.253933_pt1 | contig 55316 bp, 48 predicted proteins | sample MGYA00238143_ERZ746982 | MGnify/ENA primary metagenome ERZ746982 (study PRJEB28758, sample SAMN06268862) | compost metagenome | isolation source: single cell | place: USA: California, Emeryville, Joint... | reverse complement strand
CAACATTACGAGAGTACAGAGAATTTTTGTTCACTTCGAAATTTGGATTCTGCTCATTTCTTTTGCTCTTTTTGAAGGCAGGCTATGAGCTAGGATATTGAGATTTTGCGAAGTAGGTGATTAGGTTTTCCGGCACAAATGGCTTTTTTTGGTTCGCAATTGTTAGTTTAATTTCAATTCCTGCATATTCGGGCTGGTTCATGTTCCAAAGAGTTGTTGGTGAATATTTTTGGTGTATTGCATTGAAATTGGCATTATTAAGTTCTGAAATAAAAAAATTACCCTAAAAATTGATAAGAAATAATCTCTTCGATTCCCTGCATTTGCATGAACAAAAGAGCACTTTAAATAGAACAATCCAACAAAGATCATTCCTGATTTTTCATATAATATCTAAAATTGCACAGGACAGTAGTTTGAGTAAATACATCAAAGAAAAATGTTGTTTGCTAGGAAATATATTTTTTCAGATTGCCCTTTGAAGGTGCTGTCTGATCATCTCCCAATACCTCTCTCATTCTCACATCCCCATCAAGCAGCCCATTTTCCATCAACGGCTCTGCGCATTCTGTTTGCAATTGCTCAATCACCTGCAGCTTGCCAAACTCTCTAGCTGCTAACTCAGCTTTATCTTCCTCCAACACAATTTGATCCGTCTCAAGGATCTCAACTGGTTTTTCCTCCACATTTTTCTTTGTTAAAAACCCGAACCAACTGCCACTTCTTTTCTTGTTTGGTTTACTCGTTCCTTGCTTTGAGGTCTGAATACTCCCTCTTGTTAGCTGCGTACAGTCTTGTAACCCAATAGCTGGAAGTTTTTTTTTTTCTCCTTCTAAACCACTAATCGGTAAAGGCTTTATCGTATCCTTCGCCCCTTTGAATTCAGGCGGCGTATGCTTGCTCTCTTCGGAGCCAAGAACAATAACACCAGCAGCTTCCTTATTTTCATTCATAAAACTGATCCATAATCCGTGTCTTTGCTTTTCCAATTCAGCTATGGCGATCTTTCCTTTTCCAAGGAGGATCTCTCCAGACTTTGTGGCATCAGTGAGATATGTATCATAGACTTCAATTGTGATGATATCTTCGGTGCTATAAGAATCAAGTTGGAATTTCTCGTGCCAATGAGGATATCTTCCGCAGTTTTCCGCGATTGTGGTCGTGGTCATTATATCTCCGAGCCGGAAGACGCAATATACGTTGTGAGTGGTGGTCAAGTCAAATGACTTTGAGAATTCAATCCTGGTGAGGTTCAATACATAGCTTTTTGGCATTTTTCTGTCTGAAGTAATTTTATTCAATTACTTTGAAAATTAATTGTAGTGAACGGTAATCGTAAGGTGTGTTGGTCCTTACAATTAATAATATTGCTTCTGTAGATGATATGTAGATAATCAAATGAGGGTAGGATTTATTGGATCGAGCAGGATTTTTGAGCATCTATTGAGTATAATGGCTGAATAATGCTTCTGGAATTAGAAGATGAGTTTTTGAAACCGCTGAGTAAAATAGGGCTTAGAGAATGTTGAAATTGAAGAAGAAAATTTGGAATTGATTAATGGGAATTTTCTCCATATTGTCTGTAAAGTAGCCGCAAAATCACTTTGGAAAACTGGACTGCGAGAGGGAAGGCGTGCTGTTTGTAGCTCTTGTAGCTGAGCGTTAAATGTTTACTGTAATAGGGCCTCGCACATGTAAATAAATGTTTCATTTTTTATTTCTACTGAGCGATGTCTACCAAATACCTTGTTTATCTATTCGACAATGAAACCATCATCTTTACTTATAAACTTCAAATCTACCTGGAGAATCTGAAAGACTCTGCTACTTAATATAATATTTAATAAACTCAGTTCAAAGAAAATTCTAAGAAATGGCGTATTTTGAGACTAGTTAATTGGTCCGATTGGGAGCCTCCAATGAATCTGAACTAATTTTCTGAGGCGAAGAAAATATGGTGATACTCAGCAACAGTCTATATTAATTACTGAACCCTTATTCCGAAGCAGACATAACTTGCCTTCAAAGAATGGCTTATTCTTAGAAAAACCTGTTTGCCGCAAATTGGGGGAGTTAACACGATTTTGTGTTTGAAATACGCACTTTTATCGATTCTGATCCCTTTTTTTATATGTAACGAATTTTGACTCTTTTTTTTTCCGTTGCAAGTGATCATTCTTCCAGAAAGAAACCTTGCCAGCATTCAGAGAAAAACAAGTTCGTATTTAACTCATTATCTTAGTTTTAGAAACGCGACCATCTACTAATTAATCTTCCAATCAATGAACTCACCCCCTTCAATTGTTAACGAAGAACCCACTCCTCAAATTCTTTTCTCCTTTTTTCATCTGCAACAAAAACCGTTGTTTTTAGCCAATACTGACTCGAAAGCTAGACCTCTTAAATTGTTTTAAGACAATAGCTTTGAGAAATTCAACTTTTCCCCTAATCTCAAAATATTTTAATTAAAACTCTTCCTAATTTTCTATTATATTTTCAGACCGTTTCTCTCCTTCCAACAAAAAAACCATCAACATTTTTATTCCCTCCCAGTATTCACTTCTGGATCAATTTTTTGCACCATTAAGGTGGAGAACTTCCTTAGTTAGACCTTTCCCACTATAGCAGTGGGAAAAGATGCCCAGTAATTGAGTTTATTATTAGCCTTAAACTAGTTTTCATCCATTGCCAAAAATTTTTGAGAGGATACTGAATCGAAACTTCGTTAATATCATTCGATTCGGAGTCCTTCATCCCATTCAGTATTTTAAGCCTATATAACAACATATCATTTTTCCTTTCTCTATTATAAACAATCATTTCAAAAATCCTATCAGACAATATCAAGAAACACCATGGAGCATACATTAGGCAATCTTCGAATCACCCCAGTCCTTACTGAAACTGAAAAGGATAAGGCATTACTCACGAGACAAGAGTTCATTTGCGAGTTCGAGAATATTGAACCGATGGTGATTAAAGTCAATGTGTATTCCAATGAAGCCAAGCCAGAAAATTTAATTGGAGAGACGAGAATTGAAGCAGGGTCGGTAACAGGAGGAGACAATCTGGAGAAATGGTTCGAACTACATAAAGACTCCAAACTAGCAGGCAAGATCATGATAAGATTCCGCTTTGAAGAGACAACTGAAGAAGATTACTCTCCTCAGCTGTATGAGAGAGCTCGAGCAAGAGCTTCGGAGGGAGCGAATAAAAAGAGAAACAGCGAGGAGATATTTTATAAAATTACTGTGGATGAAAACGATTCCAAGCCTGAGCTTTCACTTATAGATTAGAGAAACGTAAATGTTGATATGTGGTCGATATGAATGACATATTTGTTTTAATTTGTCCAAGTCTTTACTCCTTTCATAATTTTATTACTTTTCAAGAGACTTTTTAGCTGCGGACTGCAGCCGATCAATGTTTATCAAAACAAAATGTGTTCATTGGATTAGAAAGAGATTTGCTAGATGCTTTATTATTCTTATCATTGAGTAAAGCTGCCATTTCGATGACATTTTTTGAGGAACGAGAGAGCCAAAACTCATGGAGGGAATCTTTCCAAAGTTGCTAGTTCTGGGGGTTTAAGAGATTAGAATAATTCGAAGAGTAATTCAATATTGTTCTATTAGGTAAGTGTCTGTATGCAAATATTAATGCTTACCGATATCCAAATTATTGTGAGTTTATCGTAAACAGAGTATAAGCTATTTCATTTGGGTCTGGCTTATTTCCATTGTTTTGAGGTGTCTGATGTCTGATGTCTGGCGATTGGTGAGTTCTGACTTTATAATTTGCCTTTGTGTCCTTAGATCACTGATCAAAAGAGCTTATATGCCCCTACCGCATAAGTTTATATTGAAAATATTCATCGCCTCTTGATAGAACTTCTTGACAATGTGAAAGAAGTCAACACAAACTCTGTGGTGTGATGAGCAAATAAATATTATATCTTAGTTTAATTAGCTTGCTGGAGGGAGTTCTGAACATATTAGACTTGAAAGGAGGGTGCTCAATGTTTCCGGAGTGAAGTTGATATAAAGGAATTTACCTCCTTAATTTTCATTCGCTTTTGTATCGTGAGTAGACATAATCTCTCCTCATTGTTTCCGTAATTTAAAGTTTCTATTTAATTCTTTCGCCTTCAAGGTGAGAAAAAAAGAAACAACATGGAATAAATCTAAAATTTTTTGGGGAAATTATATGAGAAGGACCTCTACTTCTAAGAGATTCTTATTCTTCATTTTAGATGAGATCTTTTGCTCTCAATGCTGGCTTAGTTTGATAAAAGAAAAGTGGAAGGTGAAGGTTTCTGAAATTCCTGTTTTATTCATGCCAACCTTTTTCAAAACAAAGCCAACTGGATATCATAATGTCGAGTTTGAATTGGAGGAAAAGACCCCGGTATAAGTTAGTTCCAAAGCCTTTCCTTAACAAATCAGTTTTCTTCCAAGATGTCTTTTTCGCGTACCCAGACTGTGGAAGGATTCATATGTATCCAAAGAACTAGAGAGAAGAAGAAAGCATCAAGATATCAATCAAAGCCTTCATGTTGGATAAACTAAAAGAAGATTTCCTTTGCTTGCTCGAAACCAATCTAAAAGGTCGACCATCACAAGGAATTTCGTGTCGTAAACATGCTTTTTTCAAGGAGCTCTTTTTGGCCCAACTTGACCGTGAACGAGGCCGCTAAAAGGTCAATAAGACTTGATAGAATCTGGACTGAATACAAACTGCGAGGCGACTGTTACTTTAGGTCTATTATCCAAGCAACGAGGCACGAATGACATTTTTTTCAGGTATTGAGGGCAACGATTCTCAATACATCTCTGAAACTTGGAAAGGAGGTCAGGAATATAGCTTTTCAATAAGTGTATAAACGAGTAGCAAAATTTAACTTAAAAAAAATAAAACCCACAAACTTGAATTAACACAGTAGACTGTTTATAATTCTAATAATTTTTAATAAATGAATCGCTCTTTGAGAAACTCAGAGGCAGAGTGCATAAGAAAACAACAAATATGAAATTTTGGTCCAAGCTTTTTTAGTTTTGGTATGCTGGCTTATAATTTGGACGTAAATTAAGTTCCAAAGTGAACTATAGATGCATAGTAGCCTGGCTTTCATTAAGATTCTCACTATTACTTTTCCAAATTAGAAGGTTCATGTTTTGTTGAAAATGGCACCCCATCTAATTTCTTCATGCAGAGATATTCTATTTTTTTTAATGTATATTAGTTCTGACGTGATATGCCACAATTTCAAGAAGATGCAGATGGAAGACCGCAGCGGCAAAACTGAAAGTCGTTTCTTGTTTAAGCAATAAAAGGAGACTTGAAATTTCCGCAATCAATATCACATCTCCCCGAATGCAGATTCCGAATCAGCTCATAACAGAAAGCAGCTTCATTTTGGAAAAGAGTAATTTAATCAAAGATCTTCGTACAGATGTGTCCAGATGTTGGAGTAGACAGAATCAAATGCTCACACGGAAAGTTAAACCTCAACTATCGAGCCATTGTCATGGAAATTACAAGAACAGAAACTCTAAATACCACAAAATAGAGGCTCTATATGACACCATAGTCCTTGCGTAACACTGGCCCAAATGCAAGTTTAAAAAAATTGCGCTGGATCAGATAAACGCAAAATATTTAATCCGCACTTCTACAGCCATCCGTGATTCTGCCAATCACTGAATGCTTATTTCAACCAGATTCACTCCAAAGTCCTTCTGCAAATAATTGATTTCCAAAAATTTATTTGAAGAATGGAAGCCTTTACAAAATATCAAGCCCTTCCTCCATCCAAATACAAATCAGTGTTTTTAGAAAAGCTTTTCTATGCTCTGGAGGTAAGAGCTATTACAGACATTATTTCTTATTCAAATTTACGGTCTTTTTCCAACTTAGACAAATCAATTTTCTCAGATTTTGAGCTGGGGAGATGACGGTTCCTATTTTTGGATATCATCAGTCCAAGATTTGACTCAAATGGGGCTCTTTGAGCACTTCGGTAGCTCCAGCTTGAGATCGTTTTTTCAAAAGGTGCTTTATTAAATATATTCATCTTCAAATGACTCTTTGATTTTAGTTGAGGCTATATGGCTTTCGAAGGAAATACGATAAACATGCTGAAAGAATCTCATATATGCATGCTCTATTCCAAAGAGGACGACAGTAATAATATGGAAATTCCCTTATTTAGGCTTCTCATAGCGAGTCACTCCACAAAATACAGAATTACAGGAGAACTTCATTGGCTGGAAGTTGTGGAATGAGATGTTACAAAGAAGATGAGGAAGAAAAGAAAGAGGAAGTAAGGATGTGCTTTGTCATTAATCATAATTGTTATGAGCTAGATTGAAGCAAACAAAAAGGTCAAAATTACAGAAGAGACAAGCATTGACGTAACGAAACTGCAAGAAGCTCTGTATTTATCTAAATTACTCCAACTTTTCGAGCTATTTACACATCTAACAGATGAAATGTCCGAAAATTTAGTGCAAGTTGCTTTAGCGATTGCTGAAATTTAGACTAGCTCATAATTTTGAACTTTATTGTTGAAATATAATCCCTTTGATACTTTTGTTTGAATCATGGTTTTGGTTTGAAAGGCTCTGCTAATTCCTCTTTTCAGAATCCAGTCTGATTGACTTACGAGGCAGTCATCACAATAACTATTTTCTATCAATTTCTTGGAGCTGTCTTGATTTAATCCATGTCCAGAAAACCAATATATTCGAAACTCGAGGACTTCGATATACGCAGAAGGCCGAAGGCTTTGTGTTTCTATAAACAATATCACTGAGGAAGCACGCGAAAGAAGAACTGGAATACATCTCATAACTTAATTAAACCAGATTATTAACAAAGATTTTCTGTCTCTCTCTCGCGGAAAAGTATTAGTCATGTGAATTTTGAAATAGCTTAAGAATTTTCGAACCTAAATTTTGGTAGCTAGCTTCTGATTATTAAGAATTAACTCTCTGACGAACAACTTCAGTACGGTCTGCGGTGCTATTCAAGTTAATAATTGACCTTTGTGAATAATTAATTGCTCACGATGTTCAAGTAACAGCTGTATGGGCATTTCGGCGGTATTTAAATTAAGTATTGCAAATGCTATTTTAATTCACTGAACGAAAAGCAGATTTTACGGTAAACGGTAAACAAAAGCCGAGCATTCCATTTGTACAGTAATTTCAAGATGCTTCTGACAGCTCGAAAAGTGAATTGCACTTCTAATTCAGAGTGGTCTAAGGCATTGAGCACCTGCGAAGCAAAGGATTCTCCTGGAACAAGGAAAATAACAGCACTCAAAAATCAATTCGGATTGAAAGTTAAGGTCCGCTGGATGGAGCTAATAGTTCTAAATATATAAAAAAGGAATGGAAGCAACTTTCAGGAGATGGAACACCTGAACAGATAGGAATTCGAAATTCAACCAGCTCTCATCTTTGAATGCAGAAATCTCATATCGACATTGTTCCTTAACATAACGCTCAAGAAGATTTTTTCTTAAAAAGTATAATTTACGAAGAGATTCTAAATCAAGTTTAGCATTTTTCCTAGCTTGCTTAGTCTTCGTTCGCAACAAAGGCATTTTAAATACTCAATAATAGAAAGATTCTTGGCAACTTAGAAGCTCTTGGTCAATATTTATCTGCTTGCTGGATATAAATCTCTGTTGGAAAATTCGAAATAATATACAATCCAGTTTGTTTAAATCATGGAGAGTTGTACACCATGACCCTCCGCGAAAACTAGGGTCCGTATTTTTGAAAAAGCTGTTCTTTATCTTGCAGGCCAAAGGTATTCTCTCCTTTACTCACTAATAATTATATAAGACAAACTATTCTTTCAGATTGTGTGCTGGGAAGCAAGCGGCTTATTTTTCGAGCTTGTTGAGACCCATGCATTTGCTGAGAATGTGCTACCCACACTAATCCAAAGCTCTTAGCGAAGCGTTTTCTGCAAAAAGTAGCTCTATTGTACGTTAATCATCAAGTTTAACTCTTCACAATAGTTAGCAATTTATGGCTTCAGAAGAAGACCCAAAACCCCAAATGAAAGGATTTACATTCACCCGCTGTTTCAAAAAGACCGATAGTACCGATCGCTGGAATACTCTTTTTTTATTAAATATTACAGTGATTTGCTGCAGAAAATGCAAAAACGCAAAAAGCAAGCATGTACCTGAATATTTTGAAGAATTCTAAGCGAGAAGATGGACAAAACGAAGAGTTAAAAAGATATTATTGTCATGAGAAATAATAACTCTAGTAGCTAAGAGGAACCAAAAAGGGCTAAAAGATTAGAAGATACTAGTACTGATGTTATTGCTGCTCCTATATCGCCATGAAACACAACTATTTGCACTTCCTGAGCAAGATGGAATCGAATATGTACTTAAAATCGTAAAATTTTTTATTCGCTAATTTCTGATAGGATTCTACGCAATCAAAGAGAATTTTTGCTCTTCTGTTCCTACATGAACGACCACCATTCAGCCTTTGAAGGGAATTTATATTGTTAGATACACCATGATCTCTCTTTTTACAAGTAAGCAATGAAATTTATTATTCTTCTCATTTTGACAACACCTCCTCGTCTTCAAGACTTTTATGAGAAGCTTAGGAAATCAACTAGGTTGATATTGTGAATGTAGCGCTAAAAGTACTTAGACTCGTTGAGTCACAAATTCAGCTTTGTTCTCTTAGGTTTTTCTATGCTAGCTTTCAATATCGACGATGAACAATGCTCAGTCAGCCGCACGAAGGATAGCACATCAGTCAATTCAAATTGCAGTTCAATTCGTTTCATTCTGTGGATTGCTCTATGCCGGCCATATAATTCGTTTTCCTTTCTTAAGTTAATCAAAATTGGAGAGTCATTATTAGCATATTGTGGTTAACAAGCCAGTCAATGGAGGCATGGCGCTTAGGTTTTCGAATCCGCATTAGTTCAAGCTACGAGTCTAAATTATTGAAAAAATGCACTTTCTAAAGCTCTTAAATTTGCGAAACTATTTCAAACATTAAGGCTTGGCACAAGCAGAAATCCAACAAGCTTGCCCATTACATGGGAATTTCCAGTATCTGTTAAACATGTTGGGGGTAGTTTTTTTCTCGTCAAGGCTTGGTTGCCGCTTCAATAATTGGGGTAATTAACTAACTTATCAGCAAATGAGTCGCTATCAACCACATTCGAATGTTATAAAAATTTCCAGTGATTGGTATTTCAGAAATCCAAAATATAGAAACTTTGAGAATATGTGGTATTTATTTAATCCTAACTTCGCTTTTCTTAGAGCAATACTCGAAATTTTATTTTAACAATTTTCCAGTGAACCGTCCGAATTCGTGAAATTAACAAGAGGCACTAATAAATTAAATTCTCAGGGTTTCTTTTCTCAGCGCTGTTAGTTTCCAATAACTGGGTGTTTAGATTGAGAAATAGAGTTTCTACATCTATTCCAATATTCTCTTATTTTCGCGGACAGAGAAGAGTGAGCATAAAGAACGCATAAGATCAGGTATAAGCGATGGGAGTCCTTGTTATAAAAGAATTAAAACAACTGTACGAATTAAAATGAAATGACTGGAAATATGTACTAACCCAGATGAACGCCTTTAATGGCAACATAAAGTCCACAGCTAAAGAGATAGTTATCGTTTCTCTTCCTCAAGAGTCTGATTCAAACTCGTTGAAAATTAATAAATGTTGTAAATTTCCTCTGAAATCCTCCACCAACTATGCTGATGTTAGCGACTGATTCAATGCTAATAAGTTTACTCCATGATGATCCTCGTTAAGATGAAAAACAGGGATTTGTAAAATATTTTCTTGAACGGTTATGGTGGTCTCCGCACTATTCGAAGCCATCAATGAAGATACCACAGACAGCACATTCGTGTCGTCTGCGTTTGATTCATTATTGCTAGATAACTTGACTCTTTTGATCTTCTTTACAAAAAAATGAATTAATTAATCCATTCCGCGTACTCTAATTTTACTTTTCTTTCTTGACGATCGCTAGGGCTCAAAGAGCCCGAATCAGCTTCCAAGTTCTTAAAAGGGCTTCCCTCCTTTCTAATTTTGTGTAACAGATCGCTAAGGAATATTAGGTTATCCTACAGGAAGAAACTGTAATTTTACCATCTATTCTTGAGGAATAGAGGATGTGAATAGCGAAGTTGCCCATCTGCTTTGAAAGCGTGAGTAAATATTCGCTTAAAACTGTATTTCCGCAGCTAGATCATTAATAATGGGTGGGAATCTCTAGAGATTAAATAGTACCATTCGGAAGAAAGCAATGAGGTCACAATGACCAAATTCTCTGCTGAGGACGTTCGCAGCGAATTCTTGAGGGTGCGCGATATTAAAATATGTACCGTCGTCTCCCCAGTATATGATTTGCTGGTACTTGTGCGACTATGAAGTTATCATTAAAACTATCAATAAACCCCAATTGGTACCTCAAGCGTTTCAAAGAGATTTCCGATAAAAGATGTCTTTTGCCGTTTGAGGGAACTGCTCCGAGAGATTTTACGGTTTTCCATTTTTTAAGCGCGAAGTGCAAGGTAATTAATGAAATTGGTGATTATAACAATTTTGTGAATCAGAATCCAAATCGCGTGAAATTTTGTGTCAGTGCTGAGATATAAATTAGAATTGTGTTTCAGTTTTGCCAATATTAAAAACAATTTAGCAATCTATTTCGGCTCCGTAAGTTAATTCTGAATCTAATACTGAGCATTACGAGGAATTAAATTTGGTGGCAGCTTTCAGCAGCTTACTAATGTTAGAGTCTGGCGAAAAGACTGAAGTTATATAGGTAAGACAGCCCTTTATAAGCTTTGAATAAGAAAAGAAAATAAATCCACTCCTGTCAAAATATGACTTCACGCCGGAATTTTTACTGGGATGCAAAATTGTTGATAACGTAGAGAATGGTATTTTTTGAATCAGATCATAGTTAGGAAACTAGTCAAATTTCCCTCTTATGGCTGTAATCAAGTTTGGCTTCTCGGTATAAGAGAGAGGAAGTGCGTTCAATCGAAGACCCGGAAGTCATTATCAAATTCATTTTTCACAAATAGCGCGTTTGTCTTAAAATGTTTAAAAATACAGTACATGCTTGTATTGTATATAATATTTGCAGCTATTGGTGTAAACTTCTTTTAAAAGTAGATCTGATAAAAGCCGCAGTCAATCTGAGAATAGCTTCATGTGTGCACAATATGGATTGAACTGCTATAAGATGTGCCTCTTCAAAGTCTCCAAGTATGAAATAATCAATAAAAGACTGCTGAAAAAGAGAATCATTCTTATGCTTGCTGATGAAGGATCTGATCTTCTACACGTTCAGGTCATATTGAAAACACCAAACAGCCATTGAGGTTTAATTTAAAAGCATGAATCATATTCTTTTCATAAACTTTCGTGAATACCTAACTACTCATTTTCTCGTCGCCAAGACAAGCAGGTATTAAAATTCCTATTAGTACATTCGCGTGGTAAATTAGTGCATTAACATTTCACCTTAAACAGTGTCAGTTGATGATAAGCTCCTCTATTGATTATTTTCCAAAAAAAAGATAGCTAGTTAAATTACTCAAACACGGTATCTAATAAATTTATTGAATTATGATGTGCCCAAATCAATCTTGATGATCCTGATCGACTAATTTGCCAGAACTCGACATCTCCATCAGCATGGGCGAGAGAAAGAGAGTAACCTAGGTTCATTGGAATAAAGGATGCACCCACTATTTTCGATGCTTTCGGCCTTAAAGTGATATAATTCTGAAATTGGGTCCCTATCGACCACACTTTCACAGTTCCATCTTCATATCCTGAGAAAATCTGCTTGCCATTCGAAGCGAACCCACACACAGAGACTGGTGAGGTATGCTCCTGTGATGAATGAATTTTACTCCCAGTTGCGTGGTTCCAGACAATAACCAGCCCATCTACACTTCCCGCAACTATTTGCTTGTTATCAGGACTGAACGCACAGCACGTAAAATGAGCTGCGCTGCCTTGAAGGACCCTGAGGCAGACACCTTTACTGGAATCCCAGACTCGAACCGTGCTGTCCCAACTCGCTGAAGCGACTTTTTTGCCATCAGAACTGAAAACACAGCGTGAAATATGCAATGTATGGCCTTGAAGCACTCTTATTTGCTCTCCTGAAACGCAATCCCAAATATGAATTTTTTTATCAGAGCTTCCAGAGACCAACAGGTTCCCATCAGGGCTAAAGGCGCAGCTTGTGACGAACGACTGGTGACCATCGAAAATGAATCTCGGCTGTCCTGTTTCCAAGTCCCAGACTCTAACTGTTTTATCATAGCTACCAGATGCGATTTGCTTGCCATCAGGGCTCAATGTGCAGCTTGTGATTTTATCTGAGTGACCTTGGATACATTTGATTGGATGGTCATTGGATACATCCCAAACGCGAATGACGCTATCCGCTCCTGTAGTAACCAATAATTTTCCATCAATATGAAACGCGCAATCGACGATTTCTGTTGGGTTGGTGTTCTGAGGTCCAGAAGGTGTTTGCCAATAACAAAGGGTCTTGTCCTGGCCAACAGATATGATATAGTTCCCGTCAGGACTAAAAATGCAAGAAATGAAGCCTGCTGTTTGGTTTTGCAAGGTTTTCAGACACTCTCCGCATATAGCGCTCCAGATCCGTATAGTATTATCGTCACTGCTGGTTACTACGAAACTATCGTCGGGGGTAAAAGCACAGCTGGTGATACGTTTCATGTGACCTTCAAAAACTTGGATAATTTTAATTGAATCAGCTCTGCAAAGGTAGACCCTCCCATCCTCGGCTCCGAATACAAGGTTTCTTCCGTTGAAGTTGTATCTACAGCTAGTGATTGTAGAAGTGCTGAGATTGAATGAGCCCAAAGAGCTCCCGGTAAAGGCATCCCAAGAATAAATCGCACCGTCTTTGCTTCCTCCTATGAGGTGCTTACCGTCATTGCTGAGGGTGCAGGTGGTAATACCAAAGTCGTACTCTGGGATAACCTGTATAATTTCTCTGGATAAGGTGCTCCAGATTCGAATGGTCTCGTCAAGGCTTCGAGAGACGAGTCGTTGGCAGTCCGAGCTAAACTCAAGCGAAATAGCCGCTGAATTGTGCTTCAACAGCAAAGGAGAGAAATTTTCTTCTGTGATATGCCAGAGGAATATTTCGCCACTTGAACATCCAGCCGCGACTAGTTTCCCATCGCAACTGATCGCGCAAGAGGCTATTTGGTAGTATTTTATTGAGATTGTCTTGCGGTGTCGCAGCAAGCTTTCGATACTGTCCCATTCAAACAGATAAATGTACTCCTTTGCCACAGTTAAGAGATACTTGCCATTAAATGAAAACGAGGTAGAGGTCATTTCCGCGGGCACGTCAAAAGTGTTTTCGCTTTCAAAACTGACGTTTTTAATAGCAGCGTTTTTAAAATTCGCGTTTCTTAGCCAAGCTCCGTGGAAGCTCGCTCCAGTTAGGTCTGCGCCTGTGAAATTGGTGCTATCGAAAAGTCCATGATCCAAGATTGCTCCAGGGATTACGATGTTTCCAAGCTCCATGCTACTGAAATTGAATCGCACCAGATTGAGCAACGTCATCACAGCCCCTGCTGAATGCGCCTCGTGAGATGTCGACTGCGTGTTTTTGATTTTCACCAAGCAGTCGATTTTCACACTCGGGTGAAAGTCTACAGCTTTAATAATGAAGTCCCTCACCATAGGATCTCTCAAGATGATTCTCAGGTTTTCATCTGGGCGGATGCGGTCGTTGAGAACTCTTTCGATAATCAATTTCGCTGTGAAATAGTCCAAGAATGACTTCTGATGAAAGCAAAATCGACCGTCTGATAAATATTTCAGAGGACACCCGTCTCTGGCTTCAGAAAGACCTGACCTTTTTGATGTAAAATAAGTTTCCCAACGCCAATCATAAGAAATAGCGTATGTTTCTCCTTTATGGTGGATTTTATAAGCAATATCCATACAAAAATCTTTAAATTTTTCACCTATCCCACCTAAATAGCTTTTTTGTTTCTCGATCCAGCAGTCAATAAACGATTCGTATATCCAGAATTTATTCACATGTCGTGTTTGGCTTGTATTATCAAGAAGTTTCTTCTCCAGCAGAGGCAAACTCTCGCAAACCAATTTTAAATTTAACGAATTCGTTATTAACTCATTAATTCCAGGAATCGACTCGGTCAGCTTTTCAAATTTATCAAAGTCTTTGTAATTTGAGAGTTCTGCTTGTTTCTTGATGAATTCTGCGATTTGGTCTCGATTGAACGGTTGAATTTCGAATTCTTGAAACCCTTGGTTAAATAATCGTATTTTCATTTGGTCCCCAATCTTCAACGATCGTGTTCTACAGCTGATTACAATTCGTAGATTTGGCCAATAGTTATCAAGGTTCCAACAATCATTGAGGTTTATAAAGTAGTCATCAACCATTTGATCAAAGGAGTCTATGAGGAGTATTATCTTATTTTTTCCTTCTTCTAGCCTCTGAACAATGATCTGCTGCAGGGAGTGCTTCAAAGAGTACACGCTGACTCCTTTCAAATCAAGGTAGACCGGAATGATAGACTGTTCTGCGAATTTTTCTGACAAGTAATTCTCTAACAATTCTAACGCCGCTGTTTTACCTATCCCTGGCTCTCCCTTGAGCAGCATGGCTGTAACTGAGTTCATATTAAAATCGAAAAGAGGCTCCAACGCTTCTAATAAAGGGATCCTACTGCTCCCGTCGATTATAACATCAGGCTGCACGTACCAGCGGAAATCCTTGTAATTACACTGTTTATTTGAGATCGTTAATATTTCTTCTTTGGATTCATTCAGTTTACTCTCTTCTGCTGCAAAGGTCAGCTCATCTTTGAAAGTTAAACGCAGCTGATTTCTCCTTTCAAGCAACTTTTTGAGTTCTTCATCTCTTGCCAAGACAAAGTTAAGCTTGTCTCCTTTGCAAAAATTCGGTTCAAAAAATCCGCGGAAAGTTGCTTCTGAGGTCTCGATAATTCGTTTCAAGGTTGTGAGAAACTCTTTTTGGGTTTCTGAGGGAAGGTTTGCAAGTGTCAAGCTTAATATTTCTATATCTTTTTCAATACCGACTGGAATTGCCTTTTGCTTCCAGACCGAGCTATTTTCACTGAAAATTCCTGGATGAAGTTTTACTGTTCGAGCATACTCCTGGTCATCTGGGTCCCTCAGGATAAAAAGTCCAGTATTTTCGCAGTTTGTGCCGATAGCATTTGTATCCCCCAGCAGCATTGCAACTGCCAGTATAGTGCCGAGACCTCGCTCCGGAAGTTTCCTCCCATCAGCAGAAACAAGTTCTCTGCCTTTATTTAGTTGAAAAATATCAAAATTTCCATCACAAAATGCCTTGTAACTTATCAACTCAGGATGGCTCTCACTCAGTAAATAGACACAAGCTTTGCCTTGGGGCTTTGTATATGTAATCGACTCAATATTTTGAACACAAGCTCCATAAAAATTGTAAATTTCTCGTGCAACTTTTGCTCTGAAGGCAAATACTTCCCATTGTACCGGATCCCATAGGTCCGTTTTTCCAATCCACTCTTTTCCAGTTAACACGTTCTTGAACCTTGCCTCAATGAAAGAGCTTTTAACTTTCGACTCAATTTCCTCTTTATATTCAAAAAGGTCTGTGTCAGCTGTCTCGAAACCGATCTGCTTGTTTGATATCATCTCTTTTGAAGATAATTCGGGTGAAATTTGCGATTTTAGCTCATTTATAGCTTGATCCAAAGTAATTTTCCTTCCTGGCCCTTTTCGAGACGATTTTCTCCTGCCCATACTCAGCTCAGAGTCCTGAAGTCCCATTTCTTCTGAGGGGTCCTTTGCCTCTTCATTCGTTTCTAACAGCGATTCTGCAACAGCGTTTTCGAGTATTTTATTTAGCGCTCGATCAATTGGAAAGTCCTCGCGAATAACACAGGTTTTCCATCCTTCGAGTTTCGCTTGGTCGATCACTACTGAGGAGTCATCAAATACGTAATGATTGCTTCTGGAGGACTCTGAAATTGATAACAACTTCGACACTGCTTTTCTCGCACAGGATTTATCTTCTTTTCCACGTCCATAACCCGCTATCCAGATTCCATGGCGTCTGTCTCTTACCAACACAGGGTCATCGCATTGAACGTTACGAAACGTTTTTCCGCTGTGTATTGCCAGGGCTTGGATGATAGGAAATGCGAGACTCTTCTTGCGACAAGCTTTTTTCAATAGATTTAGTAGTTCCAGTTGCTCTTCTTCCTCATTATTGGTTTCTATTACCAGACGAAATTCGAATCGGGTGGTGAGCAGAGCAAATAATTTCATTATATGGATTCCGTTTTTGAAGGTAAGGAAATGATTATTCTCGAGAGGTTTAAGGACCAAATCATCGTGCGTGGATTGGCGGAGAGGTATTTCTTCAATGGCGCCAAGTTGGTGGAGAATTAAGTATTTAGTTCTTGGTAGGAGGGATATTTCGGTCGAATTCAGCTCGGTTGAGTCCCAGACGTCAGAGTACGGAAGAATTCCTCTCAAAGCTTCGTTGTTGAAGCTTTGAGATTTGTCACGCATAGCATATTTATCAATAAGGTTTTAAGTGCTCAATACGATTTGAACTCGATTAGCGAGACTTTAAGGGTGTTTATTTGACCATTAGATGGAGTATGGGGCGACAGGTGCAAAAGGAATCCGATTTCAATGATTCCAGAAATTGCGATGAGATATAGGAACTCTTTTTTGAGTATGCTTGATCCTGGAAAAAAAGAAGAATTCATTGAAAAACCTTCAACAGGAATTAAACTCTATATTTAATAGATATGAGATGGATAGAATGGACCTAAGGTGGAGGCTTGCTAGCTGCACCTAGCCACAGATCTGTTTTCGTCTATGACAACACCATATTGTTGTGTTTTTCACCTACTGAAGAGAGGGATATTTAGGCTTGTGAGAATAGTAAACCATAGAAATAAATATAACGGCGTAGACACATGAAAGGTCGCTCAAATTGTTGATAATTGGACAGGCAGTCAGTTCCGAGTTCCGAAAAACTAGAAATTTTTCATGTGCAGGAAATGATTTGCAAGATGTATAATTTCAAAAAAAAGTTAATTCATATTTGATATGGAATGCTTGATTTTATTGAAAAAGAAATTGAAAGCGATGAATGACTGAAATTAAACCATAGTGCGTCGGGAAAAAATATTTTGTAAAGTAGCAGCTACTGATTCAGAGTTACAACTACACTCTTAATTGGAAGCTTAAAAGTACTTGCTCGAGCCGAAGACTTAACGGCATAGAGCTGTTTGATTTTGCCTAAGAATTGCTTTTAGATCGTAAGTCAACAATTTATTATCAATGGAATCTGCCTTACACAAGCAGGAGAGCCCTCAATTTAGATAGCACTTACACCGCAGACCTTTCATTACCAACTATTACTCATGAGAGCAGCTTCTCAGATTGTCATCAACCGAAGTGAATCAGTCTTTGAGGAGAAGCTGCAAAATTTTCATTCTTTAAGGAATAAAAAAACGTTGCCTATTAATTTTCAACTTAGATAATTGAGCATGATGGTTTTTTTTTGTTTTATTATAAGTAAAATTGGATATCAAGCCTCAGCGTGCTCCTTGAGTCTTCTAGAGATAATCAGAGCTTCTCACAGTCATAGCGTTAAAGACCAGTGAGAATATTGCTTTCATGAATCAAATGAAAAACCGAAGGAGGATCTTAGCATTGCCTTTTTCTCTCAAATAGAGTCAGACTTTCCAAATCCACAATAGTTTTATCCTCGACAGGGGATTGAAGGAGCCGCACTCATTTAAATTCAGTCATGATTTACGCAACCATGAAAATTAAATATTCAATTCTATCCATAAATTGTACTATATCTCGCAGTCCACATCAGAATGTGCCTGCATCTTAAGGTCCTTGGGCTTATTTCCTAAATTCTACAACATATATAGCAATCTGGCCTTCGAGTGATCTCTCGAAAATATTCAGAGAAGTTCAAATTAATTTATTTGTAAATCAAAAACCTTTTTATAAATTTCAAGCCAACACGCAAAATCTCCAAATAAAGGCTCTGATTTTTCCATAATTGAAAAGAGGCTGCATAAGATGAGAGAAGTAGGACATGGTTTGCTGTATGTTCACCTGATTGATTTCTTTTTCGGGCAAAATATGATCACTTGTATCAATATGATGCTTCTCATTCAGGTAATTGATCCTGGTGCTTTAACAATCCGCAAGAGAGTTTCCAACTTTCGATCTCACATTGGCATCATCTTTTATGGTCGCCTGCTACTGTTACTAAAGCTGTTGTCAAAATTGTTCTGATACATCTCATATTAAAATAAAAGACCCCGATTTAATCTATTGTATCCGGACCAAGAGCCGTATTTAGAAACTTTAATTGGCAATGCAATGACTGTAATCGACTCCAGAGAGCTCTTCAGGACTTGATTTGCGGGTTATTGTGAGTGATTGTGCATCCTCTACATTCAATCATAGGGGTTAGCAACAACTACTAAAATTTTGCTGTTTTTTTCAAAAAAAAATTCACAAAAACTAAACTTTGCTATCGGTATGAGAGGTAACTGCCTCGTTGATACCATATTTTTGGATTTGGGACTGAAGCAAGCATGTTTCAGAAAAGATAAAAAATTAACATCAGAAATAGATCCAGCAGCATATTGACTCAAATTCACAAGCATCAGCTTAGAAGCGACTCAAATAGCTTTATCCATATAGCTAGTAAGGTCTACTAACCACAAATGGCCAGTCGATTTTATCTAATCTGCTTTCAATGGAGAGTCAGGTTTGCACGTTGATAAATTTTATGAATAAATTATCTGTTCTGAGCATCGTTGAATACAGTATCACTACGACCGCATTTATTTTATTACTTTTATTGAACTTTTGCGAGTTCTGATTGATTGAATTTAAATCGCTTTGACTCTGTGGACTCCAAAAGTCAATAAGGAGTCGAAGACTGGTTGCCTCCTGTATGCTGGTGTTAATGGGTCTGAAAGAACTGCTCTTCCTCTGCTTATGCCAGAAGAACCTCTTTGTATAAACTCCATTACGGTAGGAAGCTTCTGATCAGCGTATGAATATTTAGAACAATTGTTAGAATAATAAAAAAATCATTCTTGAACTTAGAAAAACGACTGGCTAATTTAATTATTTATAGGCCTCGCGATTTGTTTAATAAAATTCTTTATTAAATTTCCCACGGAACCTGATTAATTAATGAATTCTAATCCGCACTATTTCTTCGATCTCTTATATAGCCTAACCAAATAAAAAGTCACAATTATAATTCTAAACTTCTACCTTTAAAATGAAATACTTATTGGATTCGAGGTTTCTCTCTCGATACAGTACGGCTTGGAATCCTCTGAGGGAATCTCCCTTAGCATATTTATTGGTGATAGTGAACTTCATTCAATTAATCACGCTGAATGGGTTTGCTCCACCTACTTCTGTTGGAATGATGCTTAGATCTTGGCTGGAAATACTTAAATTCGTTCGATTTACTTCTTGGGTGACTCTTAATGTCCACCCAATCTTCCAAGCCGCCTCTTTCGCACTCCTGGCTTTGACGGTAAGCGCTGGAGTTTATGTAGTTATCTTCGCTAGAAACTCCAGCGCGATTCGAAAAACAGCAATGGTCATTTTTAAATCGTCGATGCTGATTTGCGAGTTCCTTCTGCCGATCCCCGCGATGGACCTCATCTTCAGGAAATACATCCCACAAACCATTTTCACACCAGGAAACGTCGGCTTCTTGTTTGAAGGAAACAATCTAGCTCATTGGTTTTGGACGCTCTATGTGGTGTTTGCCTATCTGGTCTACATTTGCTTTATACCATTCTTCAGATTGTTCGAGTGGCCATTCAGAACAGTATTTGAAGACCGATTGAAGATGAGGCATCGCTACGTAAGCCACTGTTACCTCTATCTACCGCTAGTTCTTTTCGTGTTGAGTTGGAAGAGTGAAGAGGGAGGTCTCTCTCCACTCATTCTGAACTGTTTTGCTTGTGTTTATGGATTGGTCCTCGTCATGGGCAACTTGACTTGGAATCTCTTTCAACATCCTGAAACACATATGCTGCATGGCTGCTTATCAGCGTTCTACCTCTCTCACTCTATAAACATGACTATTATCAACCAATTGACCGCGAATACAAGAATCATGGATATCGTTTATTTCGCTTCTGCAGGCTTCTTTATTAAAATTTATTGCAATGTACACCAATATATCTTCCACATGCCTTCGCAAACCTTTTCGAAGATTTCACCTTTCTCAAGTTTCTCCCAACTCTCCGAGAGGCACACGATCTTCAGATTAATTACCGCCAAAAACCGAACTTTTGTTTCCAGCGACTCAGACGCGATTCATTTCATCGAATCTCACTTCTACAACTGCAAAGACTTCTCTGCGTGTCCTTGCGCTTCTTTAAGAAATAAGGACGACCAGAGCCAACTTGATGTAGACCTTCTAAGAATCGCGAATACAAAAGCTTTTGAAGAGCTCCTGGCTGCCAGGTTGATAGCTCACTTCAAGACACCTGAATCAAGAGAATTTAATTCGCTTGAATCATTGATCAAAATCATAAACTACGTAGCTTTCGAGATCGGTAATCCAGCAAGAGCATGCCTAATCCTCAATGCTATTGCCTCTTCTGGCTCCAAACAGAAATTCAGTGCCATTCTTTACGAAGCTATCCTCACGGACCTCCAAAAAATGATGACGATAGACATGTCTGCCTCAGATGCAGCCCGCTCTCAACAAAGTTTCTATAGCGCATTGGTCTTTGAAGACGGTCTAAAGGAGCTTCGAGGAGAAGAATCGCAAGTCCGTCAAAAGTACTCAGAGCTTTTTGCCTATCTGCTTGATAACAATCTTGTTCACTTGAGTGTTATCCATCAAAAGGGGCGAGATCTTGTGAAGAAGATCGATAAACTAGAGAAGAAATTCGAGAGTCTCTCAAACCTAAACTGCGATAGCATTGAGTTGATAGATCTCCTCATCCGCTTTAAAAAAGAGATCAAAACCGATTCGAATCACTCGCTTTCTGCTCTTAATTGCAGACTACGTAACGTGGTTCAAAAGCAAAATCTTAAGCGACTCGGTACCAAGCACGACGGAGGTTGGAAAAATCACGAACTCACAAATTCTGATGAGATAAATATTTTCTTGCTGGTTGATCTGTTTGAAAACCCTGGGCGTATTCTCAAGAGCTCGGATAACTTCTACGAGGCTTTCGGATACCGCAACGAGCAACTTCATGACAGAAGCACGTTGAACATTCACGATTTACTCCCTCCAACACTCAAGGTACCACATAAAGCTGCCTTGATAAAATTCAGAGATTACTCTAACTCCTTATTCGGACACCATGACTTTGGAAGAAATTTACCTGCAATAGCACATAATGGCTTGCTTGTTCCAACTCAGGTCTCGGTGAAAATCGAGATCCACAACTCTCAAATCTATTGCGCTGCTGCTCTCGTTCCTGAACAGCGAAGCAGAAATATCATCTTGACCGATGAGAACGGGTACATCGTCGCTCATACCGAAGGAATCAGCAATATGATGGAAGGACTCGGCGATTTCTTAAGAAAAGACTCAATGAATATTTGCCTGATGTTGCCTGCAGTCCTCCCGGTCATCTTCCCTTCTGGCGTAAGAAGCTTGGAAAGCATGGTCTTGACGAACGCTTCGATGTTCATGACCCACAAGCAGTTGAGAGAGCAATCTCACAACACCAATCTCTGGAAAAACTTCCAAAAAATCTCCGATAGTTTCAAGGAAACGTCCGATCAGGACCTCCTTCCTCAAGAAATCCGCAACTTCTTATCCCTCCTTTATTCGTGTACCAATGACGATACCGAAGAGGTCTTATCTGCCAGTGTTACCCTCAAATACAATGATTTTCAAGCCCTTGGCGCTGGGTTCTGGGAAATCGAAATTACAAATCGCACTGCTCTTAAAGGCCGATCAGAAAAACAATCACTGAAGCAGGTTAACACGCGACAAATGTCTACTTCGGCTGTCTTTGATCAAATTCCACAAAATCGCCTAACTCTACCAAATTCTCACTTCCAAACTATAAAGATCACTGACTTTTTCTCGGGAGAAAGCAGCCCTGACAAGAGCGCGTTGCTAAGTGCTCCTGACGAAGACATCTTTGTCCAAGCCCAAATGAAATCATCGATTCCGATGAACGCTATGGCCAGAGAAAGAGTTACAGTTCTCTTTGAAACTGCCGGGAAATTTGAAGAAGAAAGCTTGGATAGTGAGCCATTGAAGAAAGCGGAGAATAACACTGGGGAAAAATTTAAAAAAAGCTCTCTTTCGAATGATAGTTCGAAGAAAAATCTCCCAAAGAGGCTGAGGAGAGATAAAGAAGAGAATGGGTCACTGAAATCGGGCTCTGTTGCGACGACATCGTCATTTTCTTCAATTCGGAGGTTGTTAGCCACGAAAAATTCGCTAAGTTATGTCCGTGCGTACTATGTTCTGGGCATCTTCGCCGCGTTGCTGATCGTTGTGATGTCGATCTTGCAATTTGTTATTACGAACAATGCAATGAACGAACTCACGAATCTCGCTACCTTGAACATTCATCCTACTCAGATCGCTGCGTATATCAACGTTGGGATGAAGGAGATACTTAAAAAAGCCGTTATTGATAAAGGATTGCTGCCAACGAAATTTTCAATAAATAGCTACGGGCTCATTATTTGGTATTGGGAATGCTACGTTAATGAATTCCAGGTTCTATTGAATGACACAACGCACAAGCGAATTGTTAAGTGGCACCTCGAAAATAATTTGCTGAATATTACGGATCCTCTGACTGGGGAGGTTTCACAGCAATCCCTAACCACCACGATCGGTCAGCTTCAAACCTGGAACCTTGAGCTGGATATGGATCTCCTTTATGGCAAACTTATCGATGACGAGAATTATTATCCCAGGTTATTCTTCGAATTGAATAATGATAACATTGAAAATAATGTACTGCGATTATTTGCGGTAATTCAAGATGAAATCGACAAACAAAACGATTTAACGGTAGTTTTAAACTTTATATGCTTGATCATCGGCTGCGTTATCGTTGTGTTCGTACTACTATTCCTCGTTGGCTTGTGGAGAAAAATGCATCTGAAAAGACAAAGTATTTTGGTCGTCTTCTGCAAAATCTCCAAGAAAGACCTGTACTACGAAACCTCACGCCTGCTAAACACCAGCGTACAGAAAACTAAAAAGCATCAAGCTAAAGACGGCAAAGACGGCTCGAAAATCTTTTCCGATCGCTTATCCACCAACTACGTTGTCACCAATCCTCCATACATCCTTCTCGCAGTCCTAAACCTAATCGCCTTCTGTCTCTTGATACTACCTTTCCTCATCTGCTACATCAGGCTTTCGGTCTACTCGAGGACTTGGGGCGAAGGAATTGTTCAATACAACATGTGGGAGCTCACGCGATCTCACCTGCTCGGATTCTATTCTGATGCGAATCGAGTTTATCTCTATATTAATAACCAGAATGGCAATTTTGAGCACGCGATTGAAAAATTTGAGAATAAATCGATTCTTTTCGGTGAGTACGTTTCAGAATTTGGAAATTTCATGGCGAAGTTTGGTAAGCTGAGTAACCAAGACCTGTACGATAACGATATCGGCAAAGCTTTGGCAGATTCGGCAGCAGGCACCTTTTGTCCATATGCAACTGGCGTTCCAGGCGTAACCGAGCAGATGTGCAACGATTATCTCGGAGGAATCGCACAGACTGGCTTGGGAACTACTTTGAGTTACGTTTTTGAGCTTCAAAAAGAATATATCAACCGGTTGAAGAAGTCCTCGGACCCAGCAAGCGTATTGAGTGAGATTGGAGACCACCCTTATTATGAGGACAATGAATTCATGCTAGTTATATTGACGAGGCTTCAAAGAATGTATTCAGTCAGCATGCATGATAATCTCATGGCTTATTTAGATATGGAGCAAAGGTTCCTTGTGGCAATACTTGCGATTTCAATCGCCGCTTATTTAGTGGTAATGTTAACGAGTTGGACGCTGTTGATCAGAAAATTCAATATCAAAATCAATGAAACAATGCAGATTTTGACAATTTTACCAGAGAGCTTGCTGAGAGGAAACAATTATATTCGTAATTTCCTTACGAGAGAAATAAAGTTAAAGCCTTAAAGGAGAAAGGAAGATTTACATTAGATTTGGATTTTCTGATTTTGTTTCCCCTCACTACGATTTATATTCAATCACTTGCATTTGAAATGGCATGAGATGATATTTTTTTGAGTGAGCGATTACCTTTTATTTTTGGTTTTTTTAATTGATGCATTTTCGCTCCATTGAAAGCGAATTTTACATTACATTGAGCAAACATTGAACAACGATTGGAATTTCCCTCTTCCCTTTGAAGAATTAGTAATAGTTTAGTAATAGCAACAAGGTTCTGAATATGTATCTCATATAAAGTTTTATGATTTCAAGACATAGTTAAATCGAAAATTATATAATTAATAACTATTTATTGGACGATCTGTCCTTGTCATTTGACATGAAGTGATTCGAAGTAAGGTAGTATCAGAACTTATTTAGGATAAAAAATGATGCTCATAAGAGAGTATTGTAGTAGTAATAGCGTATTGAAGTAATTTTGTTATTATGACCAAGGTTTCTTTAATTTTCAATAAAGCATACCGATGAGGCGGTATCTATTGTTATTTTGAAATTAGCAATGAGAGACGTTGCATTATATCATTACTTCCATCATTCGTTTGAAAGCTCTTCAGCACTCTTTCCGAGCGAATATCAATCACTTTCGCAATACTATCTGAAGAAGCAGTCGCAAGCATGTATCCACAGTGGCTCCAGCGTACAGAGTTTATTCCGACTAAAAACCAGCTTTAGCCTATGAAATAAGCTTGAGAAATTACACATATGGAAACCATTATAGTCCTTTACGACATTTCCCCTACGAAAGTCAACAATGCTTACCGCGCAATCGTCAGAGCAGCACGCAAGGATGTTAGAATCCGCTCTCCAAGATATCCAGTTTATCCCTATAAAAAGCACATTCTCTCATAATGCTAACGTTATTCGTCCGATTACATCGGAGATGAGGCTTCAAATTTTCTTTAAGCGTCATCACGTCTTTGCTAGGATCGAGGAAGTTAAGCTTGTAATCGCTAAAGCTAAGCGCAATAAGCGAATTGGTCGAATTCCATCGACATTTATTCTTTTCTAATAAGAAATGTAGCCGAATTTCTCAGTCTCACCATACTGTAGGAATTTCCACCAAGCTCTCTTACTAATAGAACATCATCATGAATACGATTGGCGATAACTAGCACACCATCTTGACTCACCGTGGCAATTTTTTCCCCATCTGACTCGAAATCGAGCCCCGTGATGGCCTCTTGGATATTTCGGTTTAGATTAGCCGAATTTCAAGAACAGTGTCAGGTTACTTTGTTGAAATTGATTCCAAGGCGCTTTATGAAGAAGTTGCCAATCTACCGTGCTATAGACATGATAAGAGGCCTTTCGCTCCAGCGAGAGCAGAGCCATTACTTTAGTCCTTGAATTCGATGCTATATCGTAGATAACTGAACAGAAATGAAAGGTTAATTTGCGAAGGTAGGATTACAATACCTCCTGGAGTCTTCCCGGCGCGAAAGCTGCTCTTACATCCTGCGCTGGTGTCGTAGATTTCGAAATTGCAATATGGGGTGTTTGTTACAGAGGAGATTATGAATTCTGTGTCTGGGATATGCTCAATAAGAGTCAACTGGCCTTGGTTCACATCAGTTTAGCTAGAAACCAGATTATTTTCGATGACCTGGAAGATTTCCGAGCTGTGCTCCAGCAAAAAATTTATCTGTCCCTATGTTTTCCTTTGTAATGTTGGAGGAAATACCAATGCTGTTGTTTTGCCATGAGCACCAAGCAATACCTAAGTTTTTCGATGTGGAGTTTATTGGTGTAGGCTCTTCTGCTGACAATTCGTTTTGAAATATCATTTTTCGTTTTGTGTCACTCTATCAGTTTTGATTTTTTCAGGAATCCAAAAGAAATAAGTTTAAACCGCTGTCTATTTAAAATCAACCAAACTTGTATTACCAACTTACGAATGATTTATTCGAATCGAATCATATCCCTTGAATCCCTTCATGACCTCAGGAAAAATTAGCAGATCCGTTCAAAACAAACCGAACCAAAAGGGCAAAGAATCCTGTGATTATTTGAAAAAAAATTATTTGTAAAGGGCCTGTGGATCGTGGCTTAAGAGGCTTCATTCAATCAACAAAGTAGTCACAAATGCTTTAGCAAGAATTATTACAAAGATGTTTTAATTCTCAAGTCCAATAAGAACCCAATAGCACATAATGGCTTGGAACTGTCCTGAAAATTTACTTATTCTAACAACTGACTGCTTGATAATTTTACCTATGTTTGCTTGCTTTTTCATATAATATGACTACTTTGCTAGCCTCACACTGTTTATTCATGCTCTTCATCCATTGAAGTTGGTTGCAAAGAAGTCCCTGTTAGAATCTTATAGCAGATACAGAAATTTCCCCGATCCCATTTGCCGACATAATATATCCCCATTACTTTGCAATAACTGTCTGCTCTAGACTCATCTGAATAGCATACACTCATGTGCTTCATTATTCAGTTCATTTATTACAGAAAAATAGTCCGAGGTTAGCTTAGTCAGTACTACGGTGATTCTTGGTTTAATTATTGATTTCAATAAAAACGCAGATAATATCTCAAAATACATTTTCCAATTTCCCTCTCACAAGTCAAAAATCCTCATGCAGACATTAGAGCTCCCCGAAGACCTTCGGATTACAACCAAAAAGAGCCCCGAAGCTAAATTTGGTCATATTTATATCTTCTCAAATCTCAAAGAAGGAAAAGCTATGAAATTTAAAGATCACGGAAAGTGCGGCAGCGGAATCCTTATCACCAGCGCTTATGATCCTCGCACCAAGCTGGTCGTGTGCCTTTTCCGTGAAGGACCAAATCTTCTCAACTTAACCCTGTCTAGTATGATGAGTTTGCGATTTCTCAAGCGTGCCGTTATTCATATCCCCAAGAACTCCTTCAATTCCTTATGTACCCTACGTGTTTGCTCGAAAACCCAAAAGATATTTTTTTACAACGAATGCCTAGCAGCAATTCAAATCAGAAGCTTACAATCGCTTAATATTCTCAAGACCTACAGTCTGGCTGATATATGTCAAGGACTACAATTTGCAGACCTGTTCTCAGAGGTGAGGTCCTCAGTGGATTTGGAGTATATCCCTCATCTTTCAAGCATGGTGCTATTACTTGGCTGCAAAATCGTGTTAATGCCAGAGAAAAAAACAAAAGAAGATCCGGTAGTTCTTTTCAATGGAAAAGACGTTGATAATTTCAGAAAGATTATGTATAACGTTGAAAAGAGAGTGCTGTTGGCAGTTGGAGTGTCAGCTATCTTGTTGGTGCAGTTCGATAATTTTGTGGTCAGCGGCTTGAGGCTTCTGACGTCAGAAATGCTTGGAAAATCGAGTATGTTTCTCTATTGGGACCCGAAAGGAGAAATGGTTATCTTCTCCCAAAGAGGTGGTGGTGTTTGCAAAGCTGCAAATTACCATGTGTTGAGTTATAAATCGCTGAATTTGACTCTGGTTGGGTCTCTAATGCATGCAACGATGTATGGTCATCAATTCGATGAAGCGTCTCAGACCCTTTTCTTCGTGGAGAATGGACTTGGGCTGCAGAAGAGATTGAGCTCTATCTCTCTTAAAGACTTGAACGATGATTTTGAAAAAAGCGAGGAACCTGTTGAATTAGAGAGCGAGTGTTTGACCTATTTGGATTTGATCGAGCCAGAGACTCATCAATACAAAATCAACTATATTAGAGACACCTTGGTCTTGAAACCATGTCCATGTGTAGTTGATGTATTCGCTAGATGAGTTGATTGAAAAGTTATTCGTTTAATTGGTAGGTGAGCTGCTCTATGTTTTATTTCTCGTTAATGTGTTTTGATTTATATTTGTTAGAATAAAGTTACTTGAATGTAATTATGGTGCATAAATAAATTAGAGTAATAGTCAGGGAACTAACTAAACTTGGTGTTTCATGAAAATTGGATTTATAGAAAGAAGGTTCAATTGCCTTTCTCATAATTGAAAGAAAACTTTCTTCCTTTACTCATTTAAGGAAATTAAATAGAGGAAAACACAACTTCAAATGAATATTCAAATTAATAGATTTGAATTGTCTGCTATTACCTGTAAAGCAAGTATCGCTTTGATGATTTATTAGGTAACCACATATTTAGGAAGAGGTGGCGTTCCCATCCTCTCTATCAGATTATATACTAGTGAGTCGTCGACTTTGCTTTCTCATTTCTCTTTTGTTCCATCACGACGGCACAGCTTTTTATATTCGCTAATGACTCAGTTTGAAAGTCCGAATGCTAACGCATTAAAAAAATTCTTGGCTTCGTAATAATGCTGTGCACAGGTGGAAAAGAAAGGTATCGGTCGTTGGGTTCACCTCGGTTGCTGTGAAATAAAGACCGCGGATTGCTGTAGGAAAATCACAGACAACTAACATCAACGGATAGATCAACAGCTCTATAAATAGCTCGCTTCGATAATGGTAGAGCTGCTTGATGATCGTTATGTAGCTAATAAAGCAAAATAAGCAGCTGAGGAGTGCAGGAATCAAAAAGATGATCAAGCCAGGTCAATCTACTGGGTATTTAATGGTTGCGTGGACACAAATATTTGATTCAGCTTTGAAGATCCAAAATTGCAAGCAAATTGCTATGGCTCCATTGATGAGGACTAAGGCGATCGATATCGCCCAATACCATCTCAGAAATGACCGCGGAGTCTGGTTGTCGCTGCTCTTGATAGAGCAGTAAGACAATGAGCAAAACAGCAGCTCCATGATAACGAGCCGACAAAACCAAAAGCCCAAAGGAATGACCTGACGTGGCAGATGATTGGGTCATAACCTTAGATTAAAAGAATCATGTAGCTCGAACTGAAGATAAAATCCATGAGTGAGAGGGCGATGACCATTTTTCCCATGGCAGTTTTTGATATTTTGAGTACAATGGTGGTGAAGACGTTGTAAATGCAGCCGATTATGGAGAGTCCTGAAAAAATGGTGTAGAGTGGAATGGTCTCATAGTTCACTTTCGAGAAACCTTCATAGAGTTCGGAGGATGCTGAATTTGGCTCGAATAAATCTTTTGTTGTCAGCATCTGTATCAGAAGGAACAGATTTTATAAATTACGAATTGGGATGATACATCCAAGATTGCTGCACCTGCTCAAATTTTTAAATATTTGAAAAAAATTTCTTAAAACGCATGGTCAAGCTGATGAACGAAAAAGAAGAAGACCTCCAATTTGGCGATGGGAACATCTTGAAATTTCAGAAATGGAATAAATTTATTATTGAATGATCATGCATCGAGACTTTCATAATGCTATTTTCTTACTCCTTCATTAAAACCGATTTTCTTTCATCATCCCAATGGAAAACGAAATAACAAAAATGATGAGAGTCATATCATTCCTGCTAATTGCAGGACCAGTCAATTCCAAATTTAATCGAATAAGGTCACTTAAAATAATCTATTACTCATAACAGAAAAACATAAATCTCTATGTTTCTTCCTGAATTAATGAGTTGGTTGTAGGAATCACTTTTAATTATGCATCAAATCACAACAAAGTTTGGAATCGAAGTTGTCTCCACTCCTTCTCCCTTCGAATTCTCAACAAAAGAATCCCCTAGCTTGCTCTCTTTTGCTTCATTCTTAGGAGCCTTTCTGCGGCACAGTTTTTTATATTTATTCACGATCCTCTTAGAAAGCCCAAAAGCTAACGCATTGAAAAACCCTTTGCTTCTCAGCAGGATTGCACTCACATGAAAGAGCCACGACTCGGCATTTGAACCTGTTCTCGCACTCGCCACTGTGAGATAAATCGCTGTAGGAAAATCGCAGATAATCAGAATCAACGGATAAATGAGGAGCCCAATAAACAATTCCTTTTTGTATTGATAAAGCTTTCTGACAATTCCCATGTAACTCAGACAGCAGAAGATGCTGCTAAGAGAAGCAGGCGTTACAAAGAGTATAAAAACGTCTACATCCTCATTTCCTCGGGCAGCATGAACACATCGATTCGCGTCATCAGCGAGCGTCCAAAGTTGCAGCAAGGCTGCAAGAACAGCGAGAATGAAGCCACAGGCGCCTGATATCATGAAATACCATTTAAGAAATAGGTTCGGGGTTTGATCATTGTCGCTTTTCAGAGAACGGTAGAGACAATGAGCGAAACAGCAGCACCATGATAATGAACCGGCAAAGCCGAATCCCCAGAAAAATGACCCTATACGACAGATGAAGGGACTCTCAACGTGGAATATAAGGAACGAATAACTCGCATTGAAGATAAAATCCGTGATTGAGAGGGCGATAACCATTTTTCCTACGGCAGTTTCTGATATTTTGAACATTATCGTCGTAACTGTGTTGAAAATGCAGCCGAGTACGGAGAGTGCCGAAAATACAGCATATATGGGAACTGGGAAGTAGTAAGTCGCTGAATTGTCCTCATAGAGTTCGGATGTAGGCAAGCTTTTGTCGAGAAAAGGATTGGATATATTCATGATTATTTTGGAAATTAAATTAGATAAATTGCTGGGTTTTGATTGGCAAAAGAGCAGTGGTTGAATATTACAATTTCTATCATTAAAGCAAATTGGAGTTGGAGAGCAACTGGTGAAAATGTTATTAGATCTGTTTATTCTCAGGTTAAGGATGCTTATGATAAGTAATACAAGGCGTAAAGATCCTTTCGGTTGAATTAAACAAAAGCATTTCGAGGTTCATTTTTCTGAGTAACTAGACATTCACTTCAAAAATTTAGCAAAGTTAACGATTCGCTCTGTCTCAAACTTGAAAGCTGACAAAGGTGTGTCTTCTAAGAGGAATATTGTCTCTAAAACTATGTCTATCTTTTTAGTGATTGTAGTTTCGTTCAAAGTTAATTCTTCTGACTATATTACTTGCTGAAAAGAAAGCAAAGAAAACGAGGTATGATGATCATGATGATGATATGAATTATGATTGGCGAATCCATATCAACAATAAACTCAGAGTTGGAAAAACCATAAATATCAAACAAAAAATATCATGAAATCTATGGTTACTTTCCTAACTCACAACAAATTTTGGGAGCGAAGTAGTTTCCAATCCCTGTTTCTGGGAATATAATAAAGAATCTTCATGTTTGTCTTGATTGTATCTGTTTTGACGACACATTTTTTTATATTGATGTACAATCCTTTTAGAAAGTCCAAAAGCCAACGCATTGAAAAACCCTTGACTTCGCAATAGGATCGGACAAATATAGTAGAGCCACGAACTTGCGATTCTCTCACCAGTTATTGTGAAGTAAAGAGCGCGGATTGCGATTGGAAAATCACAAATGATTAAGATCAACGGATAAATCAACAGCTCGATAAACAATTCGCTTCGATAATGATAGAGCTCCTTGACAACAGCGATATAGCTTATACAACAGAATGCGCTGCTTAGAAGCGCAGGAATCAAAAAGATAATCACACCGGACCAATCAAAATTAGGGTCGGTACTTACGTGGTGGATACATGTGTGTGATTCAATTTTTAAAGTCCAAAATTCCATGCAAATTGCTAGCACGGCGAAAACAAGGCCAAGTGTGATGGATATCACCCAATACTGTCGAAGGAATGAGTCTGCTGTGTGATCATCGACCCTTTTGATAGAACGGTAGAGACAGTGCGCGAAACTGCAGCTCCATCAGAGTGAACCGAGAAAACCGAAGGTCCAAAAGAATGATAAGATCTGGCAGATGAATGAATGCGAAATCTGGAACAGAATGATCAAATAACTCAGACTGAAAATGAAATCCATGATTGAAAGCGCGATTACCATTTTTCCCATCGCAGTTTTCGATATTTTGAACATGATCGTAGTTGCTGTGTTGAAAATACAGCCGATGATAGAAAGCACTGAAAAAACAGTGCTTAAAGGGATTGCATCGTTTGTATTCATGTGCGTACGAGAGAATAAATTTTATGAATTGTTACTCTTGGAGTGGCACATGAGTCGTAATTCTGAGATTACAAGCTCTGATTAAATAAGAAAAGAGAGTTCTAATAGAAAATATAAGATACCGCTTATTCTCATAGATTCACTCTCTATCATTAATACTAACCTCCTTTATATTAATAGTTATGAATAAAGGCCAGGTTTGTTTGGTTAAAAACTTTTATTGCATAGAAAAAACACGATATTAAAGTAGAAGTCAAATGTTTTTTAGTTCACAACACAAATTTTGGTAGATTCTCTGTGCTCTGTGTTTGATATTTCATCAGGGACTCTGTGCTCTCTGTTTTATATTTCATGAGAGATTGCATCAACAACTTTTGTTGAACTTCTTTGTTTTTAAGTTCTTTGCGACGACAGAGTTCTTTATAACTTTGCAGTATTCTTTTCGAAAGACCATACGCTAATGCGTTTAAAAATCCTTGGCTCCGTAGCATGATTGAGCAATAACGTTCGAAACCAGAATTACGAGAAGGCATCTCACGAGTTGCTGCAAAATAGAAACCGCTGGCCGCTGTTGGAAGATCGCAAATAAGCAAAATCAGCGGATAAAATATCAACTCAAGAAATAGTTCTGTTCGATATTGGTAGATCTTAGTGATAACCCTCATATAGGTCACACAGGTGAACAAGCAGCTGAGGAGTACAGGAACGAAAAATACTATCAAGCCGGACCAATCAAACTGGGACGCGATAGTTGGGTGGACACACCGCTGCACTTCTACCTCCAAGATCCAAAACTCCATGGAAACAGCTGTAATCGCACCAGCAAGGCCAAGAATGATAGAAGCAATCCGATACCGCCAGAGAAATGCATTCGGTGCTTGGTTGTCGGCGTACTTTACAGAATGATAAAGACAATGAGCGAAGCAGCAACTCCATGATAATGAACCGACGAACCCGAACACCCAGAGAAAAGACCCTAGTTGGCAGATGAACTCATTTTCAATTCGTACTGTGAGGAACATATAGCTCGAACTAAATATGAAATCCATGATTGAGAGAGCGATTACCATTTTTCCAAGAGCAGTTTTTGATATTTTGAAAAAGAAGGTAGTAAATGTGTTGAAAATGCAGCCAAGTACGGCCAGTGTCGAAATAACGATGAATGCAGGGAACGGCTCATAGTTCACATTCGAGTTGCCGTCAAGGAGTTCTGTGAATGTCCAAGTTGGCTCAGAGAAAGTTATCGAAGTTTTCATGATTCAATTTGTGAGAAAATTAAATAAAATTATTTGTGTTAACTCATTCGAAGGACCTCATTCAAAAGCAACAATAAGCCTTACTTTAATGAAATCATCAGTTTCTGGCCATAAATTTCTTTATTTGTTAAATGCACTTACCGATGATTGACCCCGAGCAAGTGAATTGTTCCATTCAAAGTTACCCTCCCTAATTTTTCCGTCATTTAAACATTCCTTGGTTCAGCTACATCAGCAAGCCTTCCCAACTGAAGATTGCTCCGTCATTTTACCTCATGATTTAGACGGGAGCTTCTATATTTTAACGTAATGTAATTTTTTTGATGATGTGATTAACAATTATAAGAAAGATTATTCTTTCATCACAGAAATTTGTAGTTTAACAATATATCAATAGCTCGTTTATGATTTAGCTCTAATCGCATGAAGAACTAATCGATCGCTTATCTAAATCACTCTACGTGGTTTCCGCGAACATCAACGACTCTGGAAGGGCAGTATCATTTGACCGATTCTATTTCGAGAAGTATCTCGATATGGACCTAAATAACAGCTTAAAAAAAAATAAACTGATTCAAGTTGTTTTGTATTACCTTAATATGCACCCTAACAGTTGTATAGATATAGAAATGCAACTTAGGTAGTGCATAGCTTTACACACCCTAACAATCTGGGTTTTACTAAATAATTTCTTATCGATTCTTATGAAGAGACAATAATAAGTAGAAAATGGAATGCATAAGTCCTATCGATCACTCCATTAAAACTCACAATAATATTTTAAATTGCAGTACGATGAATATAGATAATACCCAAACAGCTCAAACGAGCCTCAAAAAATGAATCGGTTAAAACAAATTGGAGGGTATCGAAGCAGTAAAAATGTCTTTATCCTGGGGTTAGGCGTGCTTTTATGATAGGAATTAAAGATAACAATCAGAATAATTTTCTTATTCGTAAACTCTGATGTAGTTGTATATTTTCTAAGAAAATGCTTCTGATTACAATAAATTCTCAGAGAATTATCAAAAATATCAGAAAATCTAAAGATTTAACTTCACAAATTCTGGGAGGGAAGTGGTGGTGTCCTTTAGTTTATTCTGGGAATACATCAAAGAATCTTTGAGTTTATCTGAACTTTTTCCTTTGTATCCTTTCCGACGACACAGCTCTCTGTACTGTTGCACGATTCTTTTCGAGAGTCCAAATGCTAGCGCATTTAAAAACCCTTGGCTCCGTAACAGGATCTGGCATATATAAGTGGACAAATCACTTGGTCTCTCACCAGTTATTTTGATGTAAAGACAGTGGAATTCTGTTGGAATATCACAGATAATTAAGATCAGCGGATAAATCAATAGCTCGAGATATAGTTCGCTTCGATCCCGATAGAGCTCCATAACAACGCTCATGTAGCCCACGCAACAGAATATGCTGCTGAGGAGTGCAGGAATCAAAAAAATAATCAAACATGGCAAATCAAAATGGGAGGCGGCAGTTGCGAAGACACATCGCTGCGCTTCGACCTCCAAGACCCAAAATTTCATGCAAACTGCTGTAATCGCGATGATAGAGCTAAAAATGATAGAAACGGTCCGATACCACCCGATAAATTCACTTTGTGTTTGGCTGTCGCCGCTCTTGACAGTACGATAAAGACAATGAGCAAAGCAGCAACTCCATGATAACGAACCGACGAACCCGAACACCCAGAGAAAAGACCCGACTTGGCAGATCAACTCATTTTCAACTATTAATTCAAGAAACAAAAAGCTCGAGCTAAAAATGAGATCCATGATTGAGAGAGCGATTACCATTTTTCCAAGGCCAGTTTTTGATATTTTGAAAATGATCGTGGTGACTATGTTGAAAATGCATCCAAGTACAGAGAGTATCGAAACAATTGTGTTCGCTTTCAAGTTGCTATCAAAGAGTTCTGAGAATGTCCAAGTTTGCTCAGAGAAAGTAATCGAGGTCTTCATGGTGAGATTAATGAGAAAATCAAACAAATTATTTATTTTTGGCTCAAGAGTTCATTCAAAAGCATCCAGAAGCCTTAGTTTAATTAAATTACAACAGACTCCTAATTTTTAAATTTTTAAAATGCACTTCCCTGTCTTAAAGCAAGTAAATTGTTCAGTCCTTCATGCATTTAATGAAGCACATCGGTATTTGAAGCGTTGGACTATCATCATAACTTAACTTGATTCGGCTTCTACAACAAGCTTCTTTAATCGAAGATTATTCCGTCGTTTTACCACATGATTTAGACGAGAGTTTCTAATGAGTATATTTTAATATAATGTGATTTTTTTCTATGATGTGACAAACAACTGAAAGTAAAGCTTTTCTTCACAATCTCAAACTACTAAGGAACAAATCATTTGAGGATACGAATTTGCTTGAATTGGATGAAGAACTAATAGGTCGCCCACAGAAATTAAAATTGGTAGTCAACGTAATTACATCAAAGAATTAATAGAAATTTCACGTTACATCAAATTCGGAGGCTTAAGCAGCCAAAGAAGACCTCCTTTAGCCGTCGCATACCCTGAATAGCTCAGTATATGAAGATCACAGATAACCCAAGACTCATTTTCCACATCTTAATCGAGATTGGAAGCAATGTTGAGTTCTACATAGAAAACTGTATCATTCACACCAATCTTGACAGCGATCATCGCATCGTTCCAGTATGAGTGGCATAGATTGGCGGCACATGCTCTCTCGTTATGGCTATATTCATAGACTTTAATATGATTAATCTAGATTGAACTGAGTATACTAACTCGTCTAAAACCGATCATTGGCATTTCTGTAAAATATATAAATTCGATAATTGTATTGATTACTGTAGCCCAACTTCCCCCAGCTTTCTTGCTAAACTCTTCCACTATAAAGAGCATGTTCTCGTCCATTGAAATTTCCATTAAGTTACAAAACTTTAGCAAATAGCACTCATCAACGAAAAAATACAAGCATCATGAGCATAATAGTCATCATTATGAGAAAAAAATTAGTTAAAAATTAGGTGATCGTTGGCCTTCTCTCCTCTTCCTTGAAGGTATTGGTAGATAGATCTGGTTATTCAACAGAAGACGACTCAGATCCACTCTGTGAGTTTTGAACGTTTGATTCCCGCTCAGTCTCCTGCGAATTCATCGGTAGGCTGCGCTTCTGGGAGTTAATATCCTTTTCCAAATTCACAGTCGAAGGAGTGTTAGAATTCCTCAGCACTATCTCATTTCCCTGAGTTTCCAAGGTAGCCAGCTCAAAATTATCAACCTCAAACATCACGGGCACAGGGAAGCGATTTGTTTCTTCCGGATGCTTGAGCCAAAATTCCCCGCCTTCCACAACTTCTAACAAATCATTCGCTTCTGTCTCCAGGTTCTGCTTCTCCTTCTCTTCAGTAAATTTACGCGATGCGAAACCTGAGACCGAAGAGTGCTTTGTTCTAGTTTTACCGGCCCTTGGACTTACTTTAAAGTTCATTACAGAGGCCGATCTCTGATTCAGCTTCGGCTGATGAATCGGCGTCTCATCCCAATACAATGTCTGAGCTTTTTTCTGAAAATGCGTCTCACGATCCTCGAAATCATTCATCGAATTCATCGACGGACCGATTCGACCGCTTCCGAGCTTCTCCACGTCATCTCGAAGCTCGTCGTCCTCGTGGGAGTTTGCTTCGTGCCTTGGAGTCCCAACAGAAGACTTGGAATTTCGCTGCAGGTCAAGCCTCGTTTGGAAACCGTTTTTCGATCCGGTTTCAGAACCTACAGCGGCAATTTCCGGAAGTTCCGATTTGCTTGCTTTTTTATAAGGCACTTTAACAGTCTGCCTTCTCTTCAAGCGCGAAAATTTATTTGTTCCAGGCTTGATACCGAGCTCTGAAGTATCGGTAATCTTTTCCAGTTCGACGATATGCGCGTGGTAAGCCAGCTTGGATTGCTTGAGTTTCCTGTCTTCTTTGTAGCTGTGGGATTTGGTTTTGGATTAGAGGTGGCTAGAAGAAGATAACTTTACTTTCTCCACATTTTAATAATTAAATTCGCTGCAAAGAAATCGCTTAGGCGAAGCGATGGGAGCATATCGGGATTGGCTTGTCGGGCTTCTCTTGCTAATTTCCTTAATACTTGAAATATCGATGAGTTTGATGCAATTTGAGGGAGATTTTACATGGGAACTTGTTGCCCCAGGCTCTGGCCAGTGTTTTGTAGACATATTCAGAGTGTATTCTTTCGTAGAGTGTTATAAATTAGTTTTCAAGATGAAGCGTATAAAGGTTACTCGAGGCGTGGGATCTTTTCTCTTCGTTTAACAGCATTGTTAGAAATAATCACGCAGGCGTCAGCGTAATGGAGTTTGTTGTTGTAGATAGGAATGTTAAAATCTTTTGCCGTGGCGTACACTTGGTCTCTTGATAGTATTATTTTGCGGTTTCGGCTGACCAAGCAGTTTTTCAATTTTTTTGCTAGATGTAATGGTTTAGTCCTATAGGGGTTTGATAGTCAGAGCTTACAATCGAGGCTGTATGTGTATTTCAACGTGGTTTCTTCTTTGACTCCGACAGGAGGAAAAAGTTCATGCAAAATGAACAAGAACTCCTCTGGCCTGATCAATCCTGTGCCACGAGGGTCATATTCCGCCCATCTATCCAAAAACTCGTCCAATTGAGTGGGATTTATCACAGCTTCGTCTTCTTTCTGCGACTCGCTGAACCCTTCGACTGCGACGGCAAGCAAGAGGTTCAGAAGCGTCAGTCTGATGAGGATAATGTAGGTGATAAAGTAGGGGTATGCTACTCCCCACCCGCACCCCAGCACGCCTTCGCTCTCGTACTCGCTGAAAGATTGATTGTTTTTGCACCCTGAAATATCTGTATTTGCTAGCTCGAGCATATAGTCAGGCCAATTTTGTTTGAAACAAGCTCTAATAGAGAACAGGGATCAGGCTTCAATATCATAAGGCATGCATTACTTAAAAAGTAGTGCGCAAGCGGAGATAAAGTCTCTGAAATTCGTAGTTTCGTTGATGTAAGTCTGGTACTTCACCGCCGGAAAGAGATTCATTCCGATGATGGCGTAGATAAACACGACCAAGAACAGCAGGATAATGATTTGGATTATCGAGGGAATGATATAAGTCACCGTTTTATACAAAACCCGAAGAGTTTTTGAGAATTTAAACTGTTGGATAAACAACAATTCAGCCGGAATAATCAAAGCACACTTACTAATTTGGCGATCCTTGCTAGCCTCAATGCTCTCGCCACAGTTGGAAGATTAGACAAACCGGCAGTGCTGAACTGCGTTGATATGATCACGATATCCGCGACGATTATTACAGCGAAATCGAACCTATATTAATAGTAAATACAAACTCAAATCCTGAGGAGAATGATACCTGTTCCATTTATCTTTGAAATAGACCATTCCCCACGCGCAGATTTTGATTAAAGCTTCAATATGGAAAAAACCCAAGAATACATCGTTCAGGATGGTAAATGCGATGGAAACTTGCTGAGACATTGATGCGGAATTCGCTCCGAGGATGATTGTGTTGAATAATATAACAAAAATGATGAAAGGCTGGAAGTATGGACTCTGCGCGATACGATAGCAGTAGCTACGGATACGGTTCTCTGGCTCAAAAAACTTGACTTTTAAATCGCGTCTCTGCATAAACAGTTGCATATCCACCCAGTCTTTCTGGTTTTGGCTCAGGTTCCTGAACTGGCTCTGTTCTTCTTTTGTCTCTTTGAAGTTGTCGATCACCACGCCCACAAACAGATTGGAAATCAGAATGTTAGTTACAAGCGCGAATCCGAACATTGCAAGGGACGACCATGGATTTGCCCATGATTGTGGCTGCATATCGATACCGACGGCATTGACTGCAGATTGGAACACTGTGTCCCAGGCCTCGCCGGTAACCAGCATAAAAAATACTAAAAATGATTGGAAGAAGTCATCTAAGTTATATGGGCTGTTCACCCATCTCATTCCAGCTTCAAGGCAATCCTGAGGGTAAAATTAATAAATACAATTGACCTATTGTTATATACTTGTTTGGTAATTATTTGAGTGATGTTCAGTGATGATGAAGTCCCTATGTCACAGTAGTAGAATTTTCCAGCAAATAAATTAATGCCGACTACCGCCAAGGTAGCAAGGATCAATCCAGCTACTGTTAGAAGAGGGAAAAGCGATGGAATTGATCGAACTAATGACCGCACCATCAGCTAAAATCATAAATTTCATTAACTTTGACGAGGAGGAAATTATTTACTCTCATGCTTTGAGCCATCGCAACTACTTCTAAAATTCTCAGAGCCCTCAGAGCTTGTAGGAATCGAAGCGATCTTACACTTGGAAAGTTGTCTGCGCCGAAGGAAGCGAGAGCCGACCCCTGGATTAACCAAAAATACATCACACAAATTGTTTTTCTGGTGTTTTTTACTATTATCACGCAGAAATCTAAGAGATTCCATCGATATCTGAGATAGGCACGGCTATTGTCTTTAGCATTAAAGAGAAAACCCATCGAAATGATCTTCATAGCAAATCTCAATTGAAATGCTGAGCTGCGAAATTACCTTAAGAGCTCCTTCGACAATAAAGCAGATTGTGAAGGCTGTGTTCAAACCGCGTAATATAGTTTCCTTTTTTGAGTCTGGGTCCAGGAGAGGCTCATCCAAAGCTAGTACAACTGTACTACCCACCACTAATACTGTATTGAAGCAATAAATGAGAGAAAGCAACCTCAACCAAAGTTACTTAGGACAAAAATATCGAAAACAGGTTTCGAAATTATCATTGTTATTTTCTCTCGAATGAATGACTTCTGATGGAAAATGAAGCAAGAGGATTGCGCCGTATAGAGTTTCTATTGCAATTCCCTGTTGTTAACCTCACAAACTGAAAGAAAATTTACGAATCGCGCCCATCTGCTATGTGGGGTGAGGTTTGAAACCGTATAGCCCGACAAACTCGCCCGACCGTGAAAACTTTTGAGGAGTTCCTCAGGATATGTCTTGTTAGATCCGATAAACTGATGCTCTGTGTGTCTCGGTGGCTGGTGATCCGGTTGATGCTCCATGAATTTCGAAACAGAAATATCGATAGGTCCTCGAGGAGCAATGCCAGGCGCTCTTCTCTTAAATGTCGATACTCTTCGGAAAGCGCCACCTCCATAGCCCATCGTCTCTTCTCGTGTAAGAGTTGTTGCATTCGTCCTGCCAGTCTCGGCTTTAAACAGCGGACGACCTGTCTCAGGGAACTTGGCCTCTTCTAAGGCGAAAACCAATTGACTACTGATATTTTTTCATAAAAAGGATTACCATCTTGCAAACCAGCCTCAGTGTCTTTCTTCTGATACTCAGAAAATTGCGTTTTCATTGTTGTCATCGTACTAGGTCTATTCTCATGAAGTTTGCTACGTGCGTCCTCGAAAATGTTGATAATGATAGCAATGTAGAGCTGGATGAACAAAATTCTCCCGACCCATATCACAATGACAAAATAGAAGAAAGTGCTCCAACCTTGGCTCTTCTGGCATGAATAAAATACCTAAAAAGTCATCAGATATCAGAAAAATTCAAGAAAAGCGGTAGGGTTACATTTAGCCAGTTTTGTCCAAAAAGCAATGAAAAAGTGGTGCTAAAAGCATCTCTTAAAGTATCAAAATTTTGCGGAGGCGACGTGCTAAGCGTAAAAAGAGATTTTCAAGTCCTGAGACGTGTGTAAGTAAGCTTACCCGTTGACATCATAATGGCCTTGAGCATTGAACGTGAGCTTTCCAGCGAAGAATTTCATTCCAATGATTGCGAAAATGTAGAGAAAAACGCCCTGAAATTCGAGTTAAAGCCTGTGTTAAAAGCCCACTGTTACCAATATAAGTAAATAATCTATCATGCAAGAATATCCTTCAAAAACGGCGTCTACTAACAGTCGGAATTTTTCTGCATGTTGGATTTTTTCATTCGTTTTCTTATGCTTTGTCTTCGCTGGGCGTAGTAGCTGCAGGATACGGAACATCCTAAAAGCGCTGACTGCACTAAAACTTTGGCGCGCATTCATCTCAATCTAGCAAGAAAATATAAGTCAGTTGAAATTCACTTCCTTTTATGCTACTATTGAAACTATAGCGATGACGGCCTCGAAAACGTTCACTCTTTTGCTCGCAAATTGAAATATTCCAATCGCAAAAAGCTTCGTTGTCATCTCTGCCAGATGGATATAACATAGCACATGATTTACGATAACTTTTGCTGGATTAGTCGCTTAATTTCCTGAATAAGTTACCAAACGCATGCAATTCACCGTCAGATTCTGCTGGATATCTATTCAAACAGAGCACTACAGTATTCACAACGATAAGCGCGATATTGATGTCTTGAGTCAGCTTATGGAAAATAAAGCGGTAGAGGTAGCGAACAATAGGGTTGTTATAGTAGTCTGAAACCGGAATCTATCGTTAAGGGTGAGTTAAAGCAGCTTTTCTTGAGACTTACGGTTTTTGAATGTTTATAGCGTTTTTGAATGTAATGCACAATCTCCCTGAAGCTAATAAAACCCGAACTACTACCTGGGACCACCATTGTTGACGTTAGACTCTTCACAGAAAAAGTTCGACTCATGGATTTCGAAAAGTCTTTAGGTTTGTGCCGAGAGATCTGGTCGACGATAATCGCAACGACCAAGTTTATCGTAAACGCGAGGATAATCAGCATAGTCATGACGAAAAATAACAGTGCCGTGATTTTGTCAGTTGCGTCTGCGACCATATCGAAAATATTTGACCAGCCGACACTCGACATCAGCACGAATATATTCGCCATCGAATTCAATATATTATCAAAGTTCATCAGGCCCCATTCAAACTCAGGATAAAACAGCTCTTGATCAATGCTGCCAGTGAGCTGGTCTTGAAATTCGTAAGCAGATCCACAATATGTGCCCTCAGGACACTGGAAAAATCCACCGCAAACCCGCATTATACTGTTATCTATAGGCCAAACGTCGCCTACAGGGGCGCTGGTTGTCCTGCACCGTTGACTGAGGACGTTGGTGTATGTATTGAGGCCTAAGATTGCAAATAGGCCAAATACGTAGACCATTAAGACGATAACGACCAAAAATTGCCACATGGACTTTGAAATCGTGGAGAACATAAGGACTGCTGCGCGAAAAAAATTGAAATCTTTGAAGATGAGAAACACTCTGGGCAACCTAAGGATCGAGAAATACTCCAATGGCTTGTATCCGATAAAAAACCCGGAAATCACAACAAAAACATCGATTAAATTCTGCAGATTACGGAGATATGTGCCTTCTTCTTGGCAGAGCCCCATTGCTATTATTTTCATCAATACTTCAACTGCATACAGACTGATGAAGATAGGATTCAAGACCTTCATTAAGCTATTGATGCTGCTTTCTGCCCCATCGCGATAGTCTACCAGTCCCAAAAGCACTGAGTTTATAATGATAACTGTAACGACTATATATTCTGTATATTTCCATTCAGTAAACCAGACGCAGGCCTTGCGGATTCTATGATTCTCTGTAAAAAGGCTGAGACTTTCCTTGCAGTAGAGTACGCGTTTATTATGAACGTTAAAGTTTGCTTTGTCAGGTTCTCTGTCGTCTTCTTCATCAGTGTGTGTTGAAACCGATTGTTGGCGAGCAAATGATTTCATTAAACTGTTCCTCTTTATCATAGCCAGTGCCAAAGGCGTTCTTTTCGTTGGTTTTCTTTGAAATTTGATTGGATCCATTCTCGGATCGCTGTAGATAGAAGTCAGCACGTCGTCTCTCGAAGAAATGATGTCGTTGTCATAATCTCTCTCGCTGTGTGCTGCAGGAACCTTCCTCTTGAAGAAACTCCATCTCATTTTGAAAAATGTAGGAATTTCAATTTATTTCTCAATAAATTTTTGAAACAAAAGCTATAACTCAATGGGATTTGAACCAAGCAATAGCAATTTTTTTCTTTCACAAACTACGCTTTCTCTTAATTTCTACCCATATTGAGACACTGACTGTATTAGTACATTGGATTGGAAATAGGTCTTGCAATCTTCTCAAAGCGATCATTCCATAGCTCTTATCAAGAGGTGAGGTCCTCAAGAGATTAAAACTTGGCTATTTTCAAATAAAATAAATCTGATTAAAGTTTCCTTCATTCGCAAAATCCGAAAGATCCGACAATGACCAAACGCTCCTCAGATGTTACAATAGATTCATTTGCAACGAAATGGACGGGTAGCTATACTCTTCATTCATCCTTCCAATGAATTTCGTTTTCAAAATGCAGATGCAAAGATCCAGTATCGCTACAGGCCGTATTATGACTACCCTGCAGGGTATTTTTTTAGCCGATACTCTTCGCCAATGAGGATCCTATTCACCACAGCTAACGTAGGTAAACGCGATTGTTAATGCGCTTGTAATAACTGACGGTAGGGATTTTCAGTGGATTTTATGCGCTTGGATGGGGTGAGTTACTTTCTGTGTCTCACATTTAGCTAAATGATGATTTAATAGCAATACATAAAGAAGCAAACCGACTTCCCGTCGTGGGGAAGACGGTAGCTGGAGCGACACTTCTTGCGCTTATTCATTCAAGTAAACACTCGCGCAGAATCCATTGAATAAGTTTGTTATCAGCCTCAAACGAGATGTTCAACGGGATTGTGGTGAGAAATCTCAATAAAGAGCAGTTTTGGATCTCGAATACTCTAGCAGGAGTCACGACGTTCATTTTCTATCATATCTACGAAAGCAAACTATCATTTATCTCTTCAAATTCAACTAATAATGCCCTTTAGATATTGTAAGAGGCCAGCCCTTTGCGCAATCCTTTTCCAAAGCAAAGAAATACGTTGGGTTTATGACATTGGGAATCATGTTGCAAGAGATTTTTATTATTCAGAAAAGAGATCACTACCTCAAACGAGAGTCATCGTTTAAGGGCCTCAGTATAGGATTAGTAAAGCCACCAGCTGCGAAACCTGAAGAGAAGAAAGAAGTAGTTGCTGATAAAGTGGAAGTGAAACCTGTATCAAAATAAGCAATTTAGAGTGAGCAAATTTTGACTTGAGCAAAGTGTATGTTTGTAAAGGTGTTTCCAACAACTGTTAGTGGTTGTAAATAGGTTGAACCTTCTAAAATTACGAAAAGAAATGAGATCTGTCTTTCAACTATTGCGGATCATATTCCTGTGCTTAGATGCATATTTCTTTTTGATTTCGTTAAAGAAGCTCGGCAGAGTAACAAAGATTTGTTATAATATACATTAATTTTAAAATTTTGCTGACAAGATGGTTGAGAGCAGTCCTACCGGCATTACCAATAGTAAATTCGGATATATTATATAGGGAATAGAGTTCTTCCGAAGCTATCAGTGTTCCATCTCTCAAATTTGCCGCAAGTTCAACTAATTTCATTAAAATATACTCCATGAGCAACGTGAAAGAGTGTGTGATAGGCCAGTTTCCATCAAAGTTTACAACCAGTCAGCCAATTTCTTCCTTCACTCCTAATTCTATGTTTAGCAATCCAATCAAGCTTGACCCATATCCCGTTTACCAATTTGCTCTGTCATACAAAATCTTCAGACAGAAATCAATCTTATTACGAGTTGATCGATGCTTCCTCGGCGAAGAAAATTTGCAGCTCCCAGTATTTGAGCGGCCGTAACTCATATAAAATTCTTCAACAATTGGTTTTTGGCAATTATATTAGAAATAGAGAGCGTACGGTATAACAAACAAAGGGACTTGGCGATTTTTCTATCAAATACTCTGAAAACAGCTTTTCACGTGTTCGATTGCAGAAATTTGCAATTTGTGAAACGAGCTAAATGGAAAAAAGACCACAAAGGTGCTTAAACGTCTAAGACTTTCTCTTACGGATATTTAAGAGATGATTACAAGCCTCGATATTGAGGAGAAGGAGGCGAAAATTGCCTCAATTGACAAGAATTCACTTTGTTTAATCAGCGATCTCTATTCAGAAAAAACGTCATTTGCAATTCCTCTGAAGAAAGAACAGGAGTCACGTATTATTTAATATCTCTCTTCAAATTTTCTAAGTTGTGGAGGATGGTATAACAGATGTCGCTGGGACCCTTCAGGCTCATTAATCGCAGTGAAATTAGATCTGGTCAAATTAAACTTGATAGATGCTGAAAAAGGAGCGACTTATCTTAAAGAACCTGCAATTTTGGATATGATGTGTAGTGCTTTTCTTGTTAGGAAGAAGTTAACACTGCCCATAGTTACTACATGGATAGAATGGCATCGAGAAGGGAATTTGATCGCGTCTTCAGGTGACAAGGGTGTGAAATTCTTCGATATTCGTCAAGGAGGTGTAGCTAAGTGTTTGAGCAATATACATTCGAGTGAGAAAATTTTCTGAATGCTATGGATTAAGAGTTTATTAGAGTTTATACGATCAGTACAATGGAGTCCTAATGGGAACTACTTCGGTACAGCTTCAATGGATTCTACAGCCAAAGTATTTGACATTGGTACTGAGAAGGCGGTTTTGACAATAAATCTGGAAGCGGATTCTCCAAGGCAATTCTTCGGTGGTGAAAGTGATGCAAGCTCCTGCTGCTTTATTGAAAGTCTGTAAAGAGCGAATTTTACTCAAGAATATGAATTTGGTGCACTAATAAATTATATGGTAAACAGGCCAAAATGGCTAGCAGAGACTACACTCTCAACCTAGAGCATAAGAGTAAATTAAATTCTGCGTGGTTCGAATTATTTGTTAAATTTTACAAAATTTCCATGACAAAATTGAGTCCGATCCGGGGAAATGTTATGGCTTAATACACATAATTCCATGAAGATTCGGTCTAGATGCTGGCTGATTCTTTAATTTCCTCTCCTCGAATGCATATTTGAATAGACCAAAGCTTCTGTAGTTTATATCAATGCTTTAACATTTCATCAGTAAATAAAACAGAATCAGAAGCAGACTAGCCGATAATATAGTTCATTTAGAACAATAATAAAAAAATCAAAAGACTCCTCTTCTTATCATCACATATTTACCTCTTCAATGGCAGCATTTCAGCGGCGCAGCAAACGCAAGGTCCTTGGAATATTCCTCCTTTTGATAGGGGTCTTTATCTCTGCTTCAGGCTTCAATATCCGCTCTACACCAAATGACAATTTGCTACCTTCAGTGAAGGAACATGACAAATACATTCAAGCGATATGCCATGATACCGATAGATGCATTAACAACGACTGTTCAAGTTCTTCCCATCGTGGCTGCGTTTGCTTCAACAATGGAACATGCGCAATCGGAGATGTGAACAGATGCGCTGATTGTAAAGACCCTGATGTATTCGCGGTTCTCGAGGGTCACGATTGCCCTGACAAGTATCCAGGTCTGTGCAAACCATATTTAGCGAATGAGAATGTTTATTGTCCTCCTTCAAGATACGACGCTTGTGTTTGCACTGTGGATGGAGTTTGCGAGTCGCAAAAGGCAAATAACTGTCGTGATTGCAAAAATAGCTCGGTACTAGCCATATTCCAGGGCGACTGCGTGTATGAGTATTTGCAGTGCAGGCCAAGCCCGACTTGTCAGTGTGGGGCTTCTAATCAGGGACGCAACGGGTGTAATTATGAAAGTGCTTATAAATGCACGCCAAGTGATAGAAATCAATATTGTTTGAAGTCCACTCAAAAATCTTGTGTGTGCTACAAAAATGGTATGTGTGAAACTACTTCGACAAGTCGATGCATTGCTTGCTCTGATGATCAAGTGGAATCTGTATACGAAGGCGCTGCGTGCCCAAAGGAGTGCAATGCTGAAGGATACGGTGAGCGGCCAGAGCTGTAGGATTGAAAAAGCTGCACTAACGAATTAGACTGATACAGCAGTAAAAAATTTTAAAGCTATAAGCCTGTGTGTGTTTAAATATTAATGCTATTCTTTGACATTCTTGAATAAGTTGCATGATTTATAGAGAGAGCGAGAGAAAGACAGAGTTAAGACCTATTGTTTCTATTTATTGATTAACCATAATAACATTTCGGCCTAAAGTTGATTAAATCAAATCCAGAACCTAGTAACGAGGTGTCTTCTCATCAAAGGCTTGAATATCCACTATAGATTGAAATTAGTTCGGAAAATCTTTTGAGAGTGAAGCAGTTCCAGAATTTTCAGGTGCATTCTGGTGACCTCTAGTTGAGTGCTAAATAGTGATATAGGCAGCCACACCCGATCAGTATCCATTGTCATTTTTACTTATTCATAGTATTAGGACTATATTCCTCAAATTACCTTTTTCTTTTATTGACATCCTTAGAATTTGGATTTATTGTCTTTAATATACTAGTAATAATTGCAAATTAGTTCCTTCGAAGTAATATACTACAGCATTCTGAACTAAATCAAACTACTCCGGCTCGAATATATATATCTATATTACAATGAGCAACTATTCCAAAAGTAGACTGCTTAGGACTTTACTTCTTTTGTCAAATTGAGCATGTTTTATGGGCAGATGTTCTCTAAGAGGCTTCAGACTGCTTCGCAAGCAAAGAAGGAAAGGGCTTTCTCTTTCCGCGGAGAAATGGGAGTATTACAATATCTTTTTATTGTTGTTTGTAAATTAGTACAATTAATTCGAGTGTATGCAACAATTAATAATTGATTTGATTTCCAAAATAAAAATCACATCAGTTCTGAAAAGTTCAAATGTCTCAATCAGTCACTGCGACCAAACCATCATTTTCCAGTCAATCTCTGCTAAAGTAAAGCCTGATAATTACATGCTTGGTTCGGTTGAAAGGATACACGATGATAATTCGCAAGTGACTTCAATCTGACAATAATGTTTGGCGTTTTTGAGTTCTTTACAGCAATTCCATGGATTTCTGCATTTCATGGCTCACCGCTTACGCTAATAATAAGAAATGAATGTCCTATCTAGCATAAAGCGATAGAGCCAAGGTGCAATGAACTCCAGATGTCAGAGAATGATTGAAAAAGAGATTTTTGAACTATATATTTACACAAATATAGGTCTTGCGGTATGTTTTGAAACCTAATTTACATTTGAAATGGTTTTGGATAATTCAAGCACATCAGAAAAATTGATAACAGAGTATCGGATTAAAATAAGAAATAGAGTATTGTGTTTGTTAATTCTGCTACAGCAGAGTTCAGTAATACAGGTATTGAATTCAAATAATAAAAATCCACTCTTAGAAAAACAATTTGCTATCTTTAATTAATAGGAATCGATCTCTAATCTAATAATAAACTATCCTCTGATTTAGTTCATTAAATTAGACTGAATGTATTAGGTACTCGCATTTAATTATCATAATTCCTTAGCCAGCTCGTGAGCGATTAACAATGAAGAAAAGTATGAAAGTTAATTGTTGCACTGGGCTAATGGATAGAAAGATGCTGGTCTTCTTCATCTAGAATGCTAACAGCAGTTCTTTACATCGACATCGCCGAATAAATCTAGATAAGCACATTAATTTCACATCAAAGCACATAGTAACTAAAATTTTCTCACGAATGAGAAACAAGTTTGGATGAGATCTATTTTTGCTTGTTGATCATTGATTTATAAGCTTTTATTGGTTATCCGTTCATGGAGGATGCAATAATAGTCAATAGTCACAAATAATAAACAATAACAAGATTTTATTGGCTGGGTAATTATTTCGAAATTGAGACAGGAAAACATATTTGATTAATGCACTATATATAACAAGAAAATTTATACTATAAATTTGCAGACCCATTTGAAATTCCGCTCTTATTGACTAGGGACGGGCCATATGTTCTTACACTAAATGAAAATCTAATGCCGAGAAGATAGATTGTTTGTCTTATTTCTACTCAATAGCTAAACAAAAAAAAAGCAAAAAACCAATTAGTCATAAGCAAGCTTAATGTTCTATACGGTTAACGCTGACCTTTATCAAATAACCGATCGCACAATCTAATAACCTTAAAAGGTTTCTTTACAGGCAACTTTTTGTTCTTTTTGAGTGGCAATGGCTCTGTCTAACTGATAATGCGCGAAAATGTTTTTCTTTCAAAGGGGGCCAGAATGGGATCTTTCAGAGTTGTTCGAGGAAGAACTATGGATTATTGAAAAGGAAACGAAAAGTTTTGTATACACTGTCGCTTCTTCAATGAGTGCTTGAGAATCTGATATCTTTTTCATCCAATATTGCCAGAATCCATTGATTTGATCCCAAAGATTTAAAGGTCCTCCTTCGCATCTTGATTTCTTCAAAACCACGATTGGTAATGCTGTCCAACAAGCGGATCACTACGAAGAAAGTTGGGTAGTCCCTGTGTCAGCAATAATTACTATCTTTGTTTTTGATTCCATTCTTTTTTTCTCTCAAGTAGTTTATTATAAAGTTGACAGCATAACAACAAAAAAAGACCCCTGCTTCTAAATTTGATCCGAAATTAGCGAACCAATTTTGCTATCCGCGATTTGAATAATAGGACTGCTCTGAAAGAAGCTTTATTGCTCTAATTCAAAAAATGCTCTCCAAAGAATTTGAAAGAGATGAGGTTATTCATGCTTTGTTGAGACTCAGCAGGCATTATCTGCATTTTGAATTATTCAACCTAAACAAAGTTAAGTTCTTAAAATCATTTCAACGAGATAACTATGAGTATTTTATCTTAATGCACAGCCTCAAGAGAGGGAAGGGGAAATGTAAAGCCATACTTTTTCGAAATGCGTCTTTCCAAACGTTGGAGGAAAAATCAAACCAATTTCTGGTTTCATTTGTGAATAATGTAAAAGGAAATGACCTGAGACCCTTAGTAAGTACTTTTCTCCCTCAACCGGCAGGTCTTTGTTACACCCTCAGTGACTGACTCTCCATTATGTATTTCATAATGAAGAAACTTTTTAGCGGTCTCTCGCACCAGTCTTCATGACTTACGTACAAAATAGCAGCAAGTAGTGCACGCCTAGCACTCGGCTAAGTCCAGCAACAGGAATTTATAAGAGATTTCTATTGAATTCGATGCCCACATATATCATTTCAAAGAAGAATCATAATTTAAATGAAAACATATTGGTTTTCTCGCCTACTACGATTCTTATAATCTTTATGAATCATAGGCTTATCAGTTCTATTTTTCACACAGACGATTAAAAGAAGCACAGTATCTAACGATGATGCTGCCTTATATGAATTTAGATTCACAATATCTGAATTTGATCCGTCATAAAATTCATCGAACTAACAAACTTCAAAGCAGCTATTGTATACCCTAAGCTCTACTTCTGGCTTTCTTTTTCTTAAGAGGTAATTATGAATTTTGCTCTTTTTTGACTAATCGAAGAATATTCGAGGAGAAAATTGGGAATTATTGCATTATTGCTAGCGACTAACTAGCAGATAAGCAGCCTATGACTACTTGAATTTGATTATGCCCGATTCAGAGATATTTGAATTATGTAGAGGTAATTGAATCACATACTACAAATAATGTCAACTTACTCTTCAGAAATGTCTGCTCTCTTCCTCTCATCTCATAGCGTCCCACTTTTCGCGTCTCCAAACTTACCTCTAACGTTCTAAGCTAGATTCCCTTAGAAATCCGCGCATACCGCAATATGAGAAAAACAATGAGAACATATCTCAAATGAACTCTAAGGTAATTACCAAACGCAGCGAAGAATAAATGGGAAGGTTTTCCTGCGCTATGGATGAGAGTATTGCCCCCACAGATTTCGAAGCAAGCGGAGTTGCTAGTTGAAGTTATTTCAAGAGAGTTAAGTTAAATTCTATAGGAAACAAGTGCCCAATACTACCACACCTCAGCTACTTCAAAGCAGGTTCTTATAAAATTAAATGCTTCGAATTAATAATTTCCGAAATCGAAGCTCAAGGCTTCTCTGCTTCATTCCAAGGTTCTCGGTCCATTATTAACATTTTTCATCGAAGCGAAGCTATGCTATATGCTTGATGGACTTATTATCTAATTAAAGCAACGATTAAAGTCATCATATCAAATATTATGAAAACAAATACGTGACTAACTCAGAAAACGCGCCTTGGACTACCCAAATACCATTCATTACAGCTTAGAATCTCTCAATGATCCATTGATAAAAGAAGGGAGATGGGTGAGAAACGATATAATCGTGAGAGAGAAGCTGAGAAGCACCCAGCGGGGTTTATAAGCTCGAAGTCTTTGCAATACCTGTTGTTGGAGGTAAGAACTATCTTCAAATTCGTTTGGAACTGCTGTCTTTTTCTGAGGGAAAAGAGGATCATAAAATTAAAATTTGAGAGCTTAACGACTTATTTCTTCTTGCCTATGTTGGAGCAGGCCTTGGTCTGAAGCTGCAGATCCTGACTTCAGTTACTCCTGGGTGATCTGCGATAATAAAGAGTTTTTGCGATATTATGGGCATTATCTATTAGCGAGCCTTATGAAATAATTTAATAGAACTTTGAAGATTACCTTAATTCAACATGATGAAAAATTCGGGGGCCATTTAGAATTCATCAACTACATATCGGTAATTGTATGTCATATGGTACCGAGTATGGTAAGAGTAAACTGAGTATGCTTAGAAAGACTTTGGCAGATCTTTATTGTCACATTGGTATATTTCTGGGTTCGTTTTCTTGTTGGAGGATGGGATGACTTAGGAGGGATGATTATTTTGTTAGAATCAGAAGTTCAAAGAAACGCGTCCTTTGTCTTTTGCTTAGTTTATTGCTTGGTCTTTCAAATTCGAGAAGGTAAATTCAGGCCTATTTAGTCAGGAGGTTGCGTATCCTTATCAAATGAGAAGTGAGCAGACTTTCATAAGAGTCAATTAAGATGTTGACCTGCACTATAGAACTCAATAGGAAAAACTTATAAGAAATAATCTACTTACTAGTGAAGAAGGGATACACCAACAACTTAAGTGTCTCATTTAAACTCTCTTTCTATTCACTAAGGCGGGTAAAGAACTCAGAGATACTTGAATTTAAATTTGGTAAATATCACGAGGACGCTTCTCTGGGATAATGACTAGTCTGTAACTAATTCAGACGAGAGAGTGGAAATCTAACTAACCCACAGAGAATCTAGATGAATTTTATTTTCTTTATCTCCCACTTTTTTGGACTCCATTACCTTGAAAATTACCTCGCATCAATTAAATTGGTGGCCATTTCGTTTTTCATCTGCTACATATAGATATGCCTTGGCAATATGAGGCTTGTTATTTGGAAAATCTGCCCAATTAATTTTTTTTCTAAATATTAAAAATTGAATTATTAAAAACATTTTCATCTGCGCGTTATAGGAAGGTCTAACTTCGAATTTATTATTATCGATTTGAAGGAGAATTCTGGCCTTAGAATAGATATTTAAGCAGGAAACTAAATAACTCGAGTCTTGCCCTGTCAGAGTTTTTCATATGTTTTTTTAAATACAGTAGTCAAAAGTGTGAAAAAGAATAACGTTCAATGTTGTGTCTGGGTAAGTAAAAAGAAGATTTGGGTGATGCCTTCTCGTAGTATTAAGAAGGGAAAAATCCCATTATGGATAATTGAGTCACTATTATCTTCATGAAATGGATAATTGTTAGCAAGCAAGCAACTATATTCTAAATGGGGAGTAGTTAGTTGGCTATTGCAAGAACTGACTTCGATGAATCCTATTGACTCTACTGGACTTTTTTCCATAGGATGAACGTTGATTTTTCACTCATTGACCAGACACCCCCCGCTGGTTATGAGTTTGTTCACCTTCATGTTCTCGTGAGGCATCCCTCCCACTCAGCAAAGCATCAAACAAACTTTCAAACATGAGGTGAAATTTTTGTTACTCATATTTGCGACCATGAACCAACGCAAGATTGCTTCTCTGTTCCTTATATGGAAATTGAGGGAGAATATGATAGATGCGCTAAATGGAGAGAGCAAAAGATAATTATGCAGATTAATTAACTCGTTGAAGATCTTCCAAACATCCTATTATCTTGCTTCTAAACCGAAATGTTAATCATGACACTACAGATTATTTGGCGAGAAGTAAAACAGTGCTCAGCCCTCCCTACTAGCTATGTATGTTTATGGAAAGGAGTCAATTTTCATGCAATTCTGAGAAACAAAATCAAACTATTCCTGCCTTCGCATCCAGAAAAAGATATTCTCCCAAGAGAGCACTAATGACATTGAATTTGAAACTGAAGGACGGATCAAGGATTTCGTTTGAAATCCAGTAAAGTTCTATCTGTGTATTAAAATCAGAATACCTTGCTGGAGCTATAATGGGCAATTGACCCCAAGTTTAGACCGCTTTTTGTTTTCAAGTCATTGGATGTATGCTGTGAAATGACGTAGTTTCCTTTTCTTGATCGCAGTGAAATACGGCACGTATATCAGAGCGGCTCTTCATAAATACTTTTCTCTTTTCTATTCCTTATTGATAGAGTGAGTTTCTCTCGATTTCAACAATCAAATCGCCGTAAACAATTAAAATATAAAGTAAGCTTCGAGCTTGCTGGGTTTGTTCGTTCCTTTTCAATGATTGAGGATACTGGAGTATTCAAAAAATAGGTAGTTACGAAATTGATGGCTTGGACGGCACACGAACCTGATCATAGCTTGATCAGATTGCTTTAGAAATAATATTTGAAATTCTGCTATTGCAGAGATCCAGTTTGTGCACGAGCATCCTCGCTTTTTTAACGAGAGTTCCCTGCATTACCGCATGTCCTCAGAGTTGAGCTTGATGCTCTGTTCAATCAACAATTATTTGCAAACCTAACTCCACGTTAATAAATATAAATACTGACCTGGTTTCCAGACCTAATTCTACATAATGGCTGTAGTAGGCCTTCATTTCCAAAACAGTGTTGTTTCGTTCATGACTTCGATAGGAATGCAATTGCATTATTAATATTCTCGAAATTACATCTCCTCTGAATTTTTCATGAAAGAAATCTTCATAATTCTTGCTTTCTTATCAAAAAAAATGTCTAAGTATGCAAGGAAGCATATGAAATGAATCTGCTTAAAAGAACATGCACGTTCTATCGCTTAACGAGCAAAAAAAAGTTTGAAAATAAGAAAATTACATTGAAATTACATTTGATTATGATCTGTCGCATCGTCTGCCGAAACCCTAAAGAATTTGAACCCACTATTGGAAGCTTCAAAGTAGCCTTTTTCTATACAATAAATCACGAGTCAAATCTAAATCGCAACAATAATGATGTAAATGAATCATAATCTCATCTTACCAAAAAAAATGTTTTTAACTTTTGCATTTCTACTATTTATGAGGAAATGAGGTCAAAGGTAGCTAGGTGACTCGGAGCTCCTGATCTAAAATTATTAAAGGAAACCATTTGATCGCCTAAAATATTTGGAATTTGTTTGTCGATTTCAACATTCTTTTCCATAGAAAGAAATAAATCAACCTAAGATCTCCCTCTTTCGGTATAAGATGAAGCAGTAACGAGGCTCTTCAGAGAAATTTGATAGATGAAATGAATCGATGCAATGATATTTGATCTTGTAGTCCCATAGAACTCCTTCCAAAAAAAGTAATTTCCGAACACCTTGAACGTAGAAACGCAAACACCCAATGGACCTTGAGAGATGGTGAGTGGAAAAGAATGTACATAATTCAGCTCCATAGCTTTCATGTCCGACAATGCAATGTCTTCAGCAAATACCAGAGCTAACCCGATTGTTATTGAAAGGTATTTTTCGAGAAATAATTGATTATTAGAAATGGGCACTTGCAAACGTAGTTTATAATAATTAAATCAACATAATTAACAG